>Ga0256834_1002255_pt1 | contig 12296 bp, 12 predicted proteins | sample 4281140metaG_FD_190536 | JGI IMG/M metagenome (GOLD analysis project Ga0256834, IMG submission 190536) | Hydrothermal vent microbial communities from East Pacific Rise, Pacific Ocean - 4281-140 | ecosystem: Environmental > Aquatic > Marine > Hydrothermal vents | place: Pacific Ocean: East... | reverse complement strand
AGCTTCGATTTAAGCGGCTGTGAGATGTATATAACATGCGAGCCGTGTCCTATGTGTTTTGGTGCGATACATTGGGCGAGAATAGAGAGGGTATATTTTGCCGCTACACGAGAAGATGCCGCAAATATCGGGTTTGACGATAAGTTTATTTGGGATGTTATCGAAGGGAAAAGAAAAGATAACGTATTATTTAAACACACACCTTCAAAAGAAGCTTTGGAAGTTATGAAACTTTGGGAAAGTATGGAGGATAAAACTCTATATTAATTCGCTAAGAAGCTTTTGATATCTTTTTGTTTCCAAGCTATACGGATATTTATCAACTACGCTCATCTTATAAAGAGGCATATTTTCTATCTTTTCGCTTTTTGGGATGTATGTTTTTAGGTATTGGGATTTTGGTAATTTGAGTATTGCTTTTACAATTTGTTTGTGTGAGGGTTTGTTTTCGTATGCGTTTACGAAAAGTTTGATGTTTTTGTTGAGTTTTGTCTCAAGTAGCTGATTGTAAGTACGAAGTGATAAAATATTCGGCAGTACGGGAGATAGTACGATATCAGAATATTTTAAAATATCTTTTGTCAAATCGTTAAGTGTTGCAGGAGCGTCGATAAAAATAATATCGTATTTGAGATTAAGAAGCTTTTTTAGTTCGCCTTGATATTTTACGAGCTGTTTGTCGCTGGGGATTATGTCGATATTCGGGTTGTTTGTTTTTTTTATTATTTTTTCGATAGGTTTTTTAAAAATACCTCTTTTTTTAGGCTTTTTACCGAAAAAATAACTGCTCGCTCCTTGTATATCAAGGTCTATGATAAGTACTTTTTTCGTTTTTGAAGCCGTACTTGCGAGATTTATACACGTCGATGTTTTGCCAACCCCGCCTTTTATGTTGTATAACGATATAATCATAACGCTCCTTTGTTTGATATAATATCAAAAATCACTTCGGAGTTTCAAATGGAAAAAATTAATATCAACGAGCTCTATAATCCCGAATATGTGCTTGTTGGCAATAAAAAGATGAACCTAAACGACTTAATTAACGAATATATGGAACTAAAACGCGTAAATAAAAAAGCGGTTAGAAAATATCTTCAAGAACAAGAGCTAAAGCCTTATCAGGCGGAGCTTATTAAAATGCAAAAGTATCTTGAGGATACAAATAAAAGAATGATAGTGCTTTTTGAAGGACGCGATGCCGCCGGTAAAGGCGGAACTATCAGAAGAATCGTCAGATATATGAACGAAAAACATTATAGAGTTGTGGCTCTTGGAAAGCCAAGCGACGTGCAAAAGACTCAATGGTATTTTCAAAGATACGTAGAGCAGTTTCCAAGAGGCGGCGAGATAGTCTTTTTTGATAGGAGCTGGTACAATAGGGCTATGGTCGAGCCTGTTTTCGGATTTTGTACTAAAGAACAATACGAAACGTTTATGCACGAATGTCCTATGTTTGAAAAATCTCTTGTAATGGAGGGGACTATTTTAGTAAAAATTTATCTCTCCATTTCAAAAGAAGAACAAGCAAAAAGGTTTGAAAAAAGAAGAAAAGACCCTCTAAGACAATGGAAATTAAGCGAAATTGACCTTCAGGCCCAAGATAAATGGGATGAATTTACCGAAATGAAATATAAAATGCTAAAAGCAACCCATACTCATTACGCTCCGTGGACCGTGATTCGAAGTGATAATAAACATTTGGCGAGATTAAACGCTATGAAAGTAATTTTAAACGCCGTGGATTATCCGGATAGAAACCCGGACCTTGATTATAGAGTGGATGAGGGTATCGTGGTATCTGGTGCGAGAGAAATAGAGATTATGGAAGCGGATAGAATTAGAAGCGGTAAGTTTGTGAGTTAAGTAGAAAAGTGAAATTGTGAGTTTGTGCGGATTTAATTTGCTAAAATGCTTTAAACAAAAAGGAGAGAAGTATGACTTTTAACGAAGCCAAAGAGAAATTTCAAAAGCTTTTTAAAAACGAAATGAGTGAAGAAGAGGCGAAGAAATTTTTGGTAGAGCTATACGAAAAAGGTGAAAGTGCCGCAGAGATTGCAGCTGCTGCGGAGGTGATGAGAGAGCATTCTATAAAACTTCCCGTCAGTGAAGAATTAAGAGAAAAATTAATCGATATCGTAGGTACGGGCGGAGATAAAAGTAATAGTTTCAATATCTCTTCCACAACCGCGCTTTTGGTGTCTTCGATAGGAAGCTATGTCGCAAAACACGGAAACAGAAGCATAACAAGTAAAAGCGGAAGCGCCGATATGCTTGAGGCTCTTGGAATAAACCTAAACTTAACTCCTGAAAAACAAGTAAAAATGCTTGAAGAAGTGAGATTTACATTTATTTTCGCTATCAATCATCACCCGGCTATGAAACATATTATGCCTATTAGAAAATCATTAACTCATAGGACTATTTTTAATATCTTGGGTCCTTTGACAAATCCGGCAGGAGCGAAAAAATATCTTCTTGGAGTCTTTTCTCCCGAATTTATAGAACCTGTGGCAAATGCATTGACTTTAATGGACGTAAAAAGTGCAATGGTTGTAAGTTCGCTTGACGGAATGGATGAGATAAGCATAGCCGCACCTACAAAGGCTCTTTATTATGACGGAGTTAGACTAAGAGATATGGAAATTCGCCCTGATGCTTATGGAATGATAGGCAAAAAAGAGGATTTGATAGGTGGAGACGCTAAAGAAAACGCCAGAATTACAAGAGGAATTTTAAGTGGAGAAATAAAAGGCGCAAAAAGAGACGCCGTACTTTTAAACGCCGCGGCTGCTTTGTTTGTTGACGGAAAAGTAGGAAATATTGAAGACGGAATAGAAATGGCAAAAGAAGAAATCGAAAGCGGCAGAGCTATAAAACATCTTGAGAAAATTATCGAAGTTTCGAACAGGCTGGCTTAATGGCATTAAGAAGTGTGGAGGTTGAGGGTAAAAAGTTTGATATAAGCTATGATATTTTAAACCCTTCGGAAAAAAAAGATATCGTTTTTTTGCACGGGTGGGGCAGTAATAAGGAAGTTATGAAAGTTTTTAGTGATTGTTTTGGAGGTTTTAGGCATATCTATATCGATATGCCCGGATTTGGCAAATCATCGAACGATTATGTATTAACTACAAAAGATTATGCAAAAATAATCGATAATTTTTTGGCTGATTTGGGAGTCAAAAAAGAGATAATAATAGCTCACAGCTTCGGAGGTAAGGTAGCAACTCTTTTAAACCCAGAGCTTCTTGTACTGCTTGGTAGTGCCGGAATCGTGATGCCTAAACCTTTAAATGTAAGACTTAAAATTAAAATTTTCAAAGCTATGAAAAAATTGGGGCTTGGGAAGTTTAGAGAAAAATTCGTCAGTTCCGATGTGAAAGGTATGAGCGAAAATATGTATGAGACTTTTAAAAACGTGGTTGATGAGGACTTTAGCGAGGAGTTTAAAAACTTTACTAAAAAAGCCCTTGTTTTCGGTGGAGAAGAAGATACGGCCGTACCACCGGCGGCTGTAAAAAAGCAAAGCGAACTACTTAATAGTAAACTTATTATGTTAAGTGGAGACCATTATTTCTTTTTGAATCCGAAAAACAGAAAAGTTATAGAAAAAGAAGTTTTGAGGAGTGTTGAGTAAGAATATTATGTTAAGTTGGGGGCGATATCTCGCTAATTTTTTTAAAGTTTTGAGGTTGTTTTTGAATTCAATACAAGTTTTTTGAATTTAATACAACAGGTTATTTTTGAGTTTAATACAAATATTTATTTCTTTAAATTTTATAAACATTTAATTTTTTAAGAAATATCTCAAGGCTTTTAAATTTAAGATTTAAATTGAGTTTAAGAAAAGGTTATTTTTTTGTTAATTTGAAATTGTTGGCGTAGAGATGTGATTTTTTTGTGATTTTTTATTTTGCTAATTGTATTTACTGACAATAGCGTATAATTTTTAAAGGAGAGGGTTTGAGTGAAATTGTAAATTTTTTAGTCGATACGATCGGGGCGTGGGGATATATCGGAATTTTTCTTTTGATGTTTTTGGAGAGTAGTTTTTTTCCGTTTCCGAGCGAAGTTGTAATGATACCGGCAGGTTATTTGGCAAGCAAAGGAGAGATGAATTTATATTTGGCTATATTCGTGGCGGTTTTAGGTTCTGTTGCAGGTGCGTGGTTTAATTATCTTATAGCTTCGCATATGGGTAGGGCGTTTTTGATTAAGTTTATGAGTGAAGAGAAGATAAAAAAACTTGAAAACTTTTTCGAAAACCACGGACATATTTCAACATTTAGCGGTAGGTTGATTCCGGGAGTTAGACAATATATCTCTTTTCCGGCGGGTCTTGCGAAAATGCATCCTCTAAAATTCACAATCTTCACCGCTCTTGGTGCCGGGATTTGGGTGACGATTTTGGCGCTTCTTGGATATTTTATCGGAGAAAATCAGCAAATAATACATAAATACCTTAGAGAAATTACTATAATTACACTTGTTGTTTTAGCGATTATTATTTTCGTTTATATCAAATTAAAGGTTAAAAAATGACACTGATTGACAGCTTGATTTTGGGAATAGTAGAGGGGATAACGGAGTTTTTGCCTATATCTTCAACAGCTCATATGATTGTAGTATCGACGCTTTTGGGACTTAAACAAACAATCCAAAACGTTGCTTTTGAGGTGATTATTCAGCTTGGTGCCACTCTTGCTATCGTTTTGATTTATTTAAATAAAATCAATTTTAAAGAGGTAGATTTGTGGAAAAAGGTGATTTTAGCGTTTTTCCCTTTGGCGATTGTAGGATTTCTTCTAAGACATCAAATAAAAGAGCTTTTTACTATTACGACCGTTGCTTGGATGTTTATAATAGGCGGAATTGTCTTTTTTGTTGTTGAATATTTTTATAAAGAAGAAAAAGCAAAAGTTACGAAAGTAGAAGACGTAAACTACAGACAAGCTTTGATTGTTGGGTTTTTTCAGGTGTTTGCGTTGATTCCGGGAACGAGTAGAAGCGGTTCTACCATTGTCGGCGGAATGCTTAGCGGGCTTAGCAGGAAAACGGCTGCCGATTTTAGCTTTTTGTTGGCTATTCCTACGATGTTTGCGGCAAGCGGATATGAGCTTTTAAAAAACATTCACTCTTTCAAAGACCAAAACGGCCTTGTTTTAGCGGTAGGGTTTGTTGTGAGTTTCATTTCGGCGTATGTTGCCGTTAAGTTGTTTTTGAAATTTGTGGAGAAATATACGCTAATTCCTTTTGGGGTTTATAGAATACTTTTCGGTGCTGCTTTACTTTGGATGATTCACATTGGAATGATAAGTGGATAAAGGTTTGATATGTTAGAGCCTATCATTAACCACCAAAAAGAGTTAAAAGAGATTTTTAAAAAAATGCAATTTTTAAGGGATAATTTCGATTTCGGAAATCCCGATGCGTTTTATGAAGAGCTGTATGATTTGGTAAAAGAGATGAGAAGCGAGCTTGATTTTCATTTCAATCTCCAACAATACGGCGTAACAAACGAAAAAGCGAAAAAATTCGTACTTGAAAATATGCTTGTAAAAGAGATGCTTTTTAGAATGCTTGATTATATTAAAGCAAAAAGTGTCGAAAAATCTCCCGATGCATTTTTGAAATTCGACGATTTTGAAGAGATACTAAAAGCGTACCTTAAAAAAGAAAGAGGTCTTTTTATTCAGCAGTTACAAAGTGTTTTGAGTGAAGAGGAGATAAAAGAGACCGAAGAAAATATTAAAAAACTTATTTAGTTTTCGTGTACGACATCCACATCGGCAGGATAATTTAGTTTGAAAACGTCACTTGGAGCACTGTTTTTTTGGTCGAAAAACTTTATTTCGACCTTATTTCCCAAATCGTCAGTGTAATAAAGCTTTTTAAGAGTTTTGTCATATATGAAATATATTGTTTTATTATCTACTTTCGTTTCGTAAAGGTCGTCTTTTATTTTTTTTGCTTTTTTTAAGATTTCGTTTAAAGTGGCGTTTTTTTTGTTTGCAATTGTTAGTTGCATCAAATCTGGTTCGTAGATGTAGATTTTGTTTTTTATCCAGATTGTTTTTTCGGTAGGATATGTATATTTCCAGACTATTTCCTCGCCTTTTTTATATACGTCGCCTTTATAAGTTATCGTTCGGTCTTGTGATTTTACGGTTTGGACGAATTTCGCACTGAATTCTTTAGGCGGTGTCAGGGCGAATAAAAAAACTGCGCTTAAAAATAAAATTATCTTTTTCATTAATTTTCCTTATAATTAATTTATGTTATTATAACAAAAAACTTTTAAAGGCATTTTAATGGTTAAGAGCGTGTTTAGAAAGATTTTCGGGACAAAAAACGATAGAGAATTGAAACGATATTTTAAAAGAGTGCAAGAGATTAATGCCTTGGAGCCTAAATACGAAAAATTAAGCGACGAAGAATTAAAAAACGAATTTAATAAAATCAAAAACCAAGTTTTAGAAGAGATTAAAAACGGTGCGGACGAGCAAGAGACTCTCAATAAATACTTAAACGATGTTTTTGCAATGGTAAGGGAAGCAGGTAAGAGAGTTCTTAATATGAGACATTTCGACGTTCAGCTTGTTGGTGGTATGGTGCTTCACGAAGGTAAAATCGCCGAAATGAAAACGGGTGAGGGTAAGACGCTCGTTGCGACGTTGCCGGTTGTTTTAAATGCTATTTTGGGTAAAGGCGTACACGTAGTAACCGTAAACGATTACTTAGCACAAAGAGACGCCAACGAAATGGGGAAATTATATGACTTTTTCGGCTTTACAACAGGCGTAGTAGTAAGCGGTATGGAAGATTACGAAAGAAAAAAAGCGTATGAATGCGACGTAACATACGGAACGAATAGTGAATTCGGATTTGATTATTTAAGAGACAATATGGCTTATGAGTGGGAGCAAAAAGTCCAAAGAGGGCACTATTATGCGATTGTGGACGAAGTGGATTCGATTTTGATTGACGAAGCGAGAACTCCTCTAATTATTTCAGGTCCCGCAAACAAAAGAACGGAAGATTATATAAGAGCGGATAAAGTTGCAAAACAGCTCGAAAAAGACAAACATTTTACAATAGACGAAAAAGACAAAGTCGTTTTATTAACTGAAGAAGGGATTAAAAAAGCCGAAGAGCTTTTTGGCGTAGACAACCTATATACACCTGAAAACGCGGTGCTTGCTCATCATTTAGACCAGGCTTTAAAAGCGAACTATCTTTTTAAAGAAGGAAGAGATTATATCGTTAGAAAAGGTGAAGTGTTAATCGTAGACGAATTTACCGGAAGAATTGCCGAGGGTAGAAGATTTAGCGAGGGGCTACACCAAGCTCTTGAAGCGAAAGAGGGTGTCGAAATTCAAGAAGAGTCTCAAACTTTTGCCGAAACTACATACCAAAACTATTTTAGACTTTATGAAAAACTTGCCGGTATGACGGGTACGGCTCAGACTGAAGCTACTGAGTTTTTGGAAATTTACGGACTTGAAGTAATCTCTATTCCTACAAACAAACCTGTTGCCAGAAAAGACCTAAACGACCTTGTGTATAAAACGGAAGAAGAGAAATTCGAAGCTGTAGTTAAAAAAGTAAAAGAACTTCATAAAAAAGGACAGCCGGTACTTATAGGTACTACAAGCGTACAAAAGAGTGAATATTTAAGCCATCTTCTTAAAAAAGAGGGAATTCCTCATACGGTACTTAACGCCAAACATCACGAAAAAGAGGCTGAAATTATCGCACAAGCCGGAAGAAAAGGCGCTGTGACGGTGGCTACGAATATGGCAGGTAGGGGTGTAGATATTAAGATTGATGATGAAGTAAGAGAACTTGGCGGATTGTATATCATAGGTACGGAAAGACACGAAAGTAGAAGAATCGACAACCAGCTAAGAGGACGTTCGGGACGTCAAGGAGACCCGGGAGTTTCTCAATTTTATTTGTCTTTAGAAGATGATTTGCTTAGAATTTTCGGTAGTGACAGAATCAAAAACATTATGGAAAGACTCGGAATCGAAAGAGGAGAGCATATCGACTCTAAACTCGTAAGCCGCGCTATCGAAAACGCACAGAAAAAAGTCGAAACTATGCATTTTGAAGCAAGAAAACATATCTTAAAATATGACGACGTTGCAAACGAACAAAGAAAAGTAATCTATAAATTCAGAGACCAAATCCTAAACCCTGAATTTAATATTTCCGAAAAAATTGATGAAATAAGAGAAGAATTTGTGGATTATATCCTCTCTCATGCCGAAATTTTCGAACACTCTTTGCCTGAAGAGATTGATATGGAAAAATTAAAAGCGACTTTAAAAGAGTATACGGGTATCGATTTTAACGATGAAGAATTAAAAGGCAAAGATTACTCACAACTTAGAGAGTTTTTGATTAAGAGATTAAAAGAAGAGTATGAGAAAAAATTCGAAGATGCTTCACCTGAAGATAAACAAAAAATCGAAAGACAAGTGCTTTTACAAGTGCTTGACGAGAGCTGGAGAGACCACTTATATATGATGGATATCTTAAAAACGGGTATCGGTCTTAGAGGTTATAATCAAAAAGACCCTCTTGTTGAATATAAAAAAGAGTCGTTCGATTTATTCCAAGAGCTTATTCAAAGAATTAAAGTCGAGAGTATGAAAGTACTTCATAATCTACAAATCGAATATCAAATGCCGGAAATTGACCCTGAAATTAACGAATTTTTAAAATCTTTAGAAGGTAAAGATATCGACGAGATATTGGCAAATATTCCTGAAATTCCGGGTGAAGAGCAATTTGAAAATAAAGATATGGATGAGATTATGAAAGAGCTTGAAGCTCAAACGAACGCTTTAAAAGCCGAATTCGAAGCTAAACAGAGAAAAAAAGTAAAAAGAAACGAGCCTTGTCCTTGCGGAAGCGGCAAAAAATATAAAGATTGCTGCGGTAAAAGCCCAAAATTTTAAAGGTTTTGTTTGAATAAAAAGTTTGTTAAGTTTATAATCAAAAGATATCTGAGGTTCGATAGAAAACATCCGTTTATCTATATCAGCTTTATTCTCGCCTTTTTAGGCATTATGACAGGTGTTGCGACTCTTATGATTGCTATGGGAATTATGAACGGAATGGATAGGGAGTTTGAAAAAAAATTAAAAGTTATGAACTATCCTATAACCGTTTATACTTCTCTTGCAAAAGTAAACGACTCTACTCTAAAACTCTTAAAAAAACATTTTCCTAATTTCAAATATTCTCCTTATATCGAATCGAATGCGATTATCAAAAAAAACGGACTCAACGGTGTTATGCTTTACGGGGTGGATTTCAAAAAAGAAGCCGAGATTAATTATATTTTCAAAGATGCGATAAAAGGAATTAAAAAAGTAGGGATTTTTGACGTAGTGGTGGGAAAAAGGCTTTTTGATAGTACCGGTATGTATAAAGGCGAAAAAATAATAATGATTTTTTCAAAAATGACTCCTATGGGATTCGGAATTTCGCCTTTAATAAAAAAAGTTAAAGTTATCAGTTATTTTAATAGCGGGCTTGTTGCGTATGATAAGGGAATTGCGTATATGAATATCGAAGGCCTTAAAAGAATTCTTCACCAAAACTACTATAGCGGTATTCATATCTGGACGCCTAATCCTTTTAAAGATATCGAAAAAATCAAAAAAATCCTTCCTCCCGGAATCGGAGTTGTCGGATGGTGGCAGCAAAACGGAAACTTCTTTGCCGCTTTAAAAATGGAAAAAAGGGCTCTGTTTTTAGTATTGATGTTGATTATCATCGTAGCCGCTTTAAATATTATAAGCTCGCTTTTGATGATGATTATGAGTAAGAGAAAAGAGATTGCTTTAATGATGAGTCTTGGTGCGAGTAAAAAAGAGATAAAAGCTATATTTTTAAGACTCGGGATGATTATCGGAATTGCCGGAATTATAAGCGGTGCGGTTTTAGGCGGGCTTGGAATATGGGTTTTGAGGACGTTTGATATTATTAAATTGCCGGCGGATGTTTACGGGGTAAGCAGGCTTCCTATAGATTTGAGTTTGGTTGATTTCGGGCTTATTATAATAGGTGCTTTTGTGATAATTCTTCTCTCAAGCGTTTATCCTGCAAAAAAAGCTGCGGATACGGACGTGCTTGAGACTTTAAGATATGAATAATTAAAACGGAAAATCAATGATTATTTTGTTTTTTACTAAATTATTATCAAGTTTTCGTTTTCCGTTTTTCATATAATATAATATGCTATAATTTCGGAAAAAAGGATAAAAATGCAAGGTGCAATGACCGCCCTTATTACTCCGTTTAAAAACGGAAAAGTTGATGAGGAAACGTATGCGAAACTTATTCAAAGACAAATCGACAACGGAATCGATTGGGTCGTACCTGTAGGAACGACGGGAGAGAGTGCCACACTAACTCACGACGAGCATAAAAGATGTATCGAAATTGCTGTGGAAGTTTGCAAAGGTACCGATACGAAAGTTTTAGCCGGAGCCGGAAGCAATTCGACTCACGAAGCTATAGATTTGGCGAAATTCGCAGAAGAAAAAGGTGCCGATGCGATTCTTAGCGTATCACCTTATTATAATAAACCTACTCAAAGAGGACTTTACGAACACTACAAAGCTCTTGCGAACTCAATAGAAATTCCTGTTGTTTTATACAACGTACCGGGAAGAACATGTAGCAATATCGAAGTCGATACGGCTATAAGATTATTCAACGAAGTGGAAAATATCGTAGCTATTAAAGAAGCGACGGGAAAAATAGAAAACGTAGTCGCGCTTTGCTCTAAAAGCGGAATAAGCGTTATCAGTGGCGATGATGCCATCAACTATCCTATAATCGCAAGCGGCGGAAAAGGTGTTATTTCTGTTACTTCGAATTTACTTCCTAAAAAAATTGCGGATTTGGTTCATAGTGCGTTAAAAGGGGAATTTATAGAGTCTAAAAAAATAAACGAAGAGCTTTACGAGTTGAATAAAATTCTGTTTGTAGAAAGCAATCCTATTCCTATCAAATACGCAATGTACGAAGCAGGTTTGCTACCGAGTCTTGAATACAGACTTCCGCTTGTGGAACCGAGCGAAGAAAATAAAGAAAAAATCAAAAAAGTATTGAAAAAATATCTATAAGGAGAAAGTTTGAAAGGTAAAGTATTAGTAATAAGCGGGGCGACAAGAGGTATCGGAAAAGCGATAGCTGAAAAATTTGCGAGTGAGGGCGTAAATATAGCATTTACATACAATTCGAACAAAGAAACGGCTGAAAATTTGGCAAAAGAGTGGCAAGATAAATATTCAATCAAAGCAAAAGCGTATCAATTGAATATTTTAGAGCCGGAAACTTATAAGGATTTGTTTAAACAAATCGATGAAGATTTCGATAGAGTGGACTTTTTCATATCAAACGCAATTATCAGCGGTCGTGCGGTTGTCGGGGGATTCGGTCCTTTTATGAGACTGAAACCTAAAGGTCTTTGTAATATCTTTACGGCGACAGTTAGTGCATTTGTTGTTGGAGCTCAAGAAGCGGCAAAAAGAATGGAAAAAGTAGGTGGAGGTAGCATCATTTCTCTAAGCTCTACCGGAAACTTGGTATTCACTCCGAATTATACGGGGCATGGAGCAAGCAAAGCTGCGGTTGAGACTGTCGTAAAATACGCGGCTTGCGAACTTGGTGGCAAAGGTATCAGAGTCAATGCCGTAAGCGGAGGTCCTATCGATACCGATGCATTAAAAGCGTTTCCTAACTATGAAGAAGTTAAAGCGGAAGTTGAAAAAAGAAGTCCTCTAAATAGAATGGGACTACCGGAAGATTTGGCGGGAATTTGTTATTTTCTATGTACTGATGAAGCGAGTTGGATTACCGCTCAGACGTTTATTGTTGATGGTGGAACGACTTTCGGATGTAAAGGATAATTTTTGGTTGTCACTCCTGAGGGGATAAGATTCCACAGATATATGCAATGGCAAAAAAGACTTAAAAACGTTCCTAATATTTTGGCGTTTTTAAGGATTTTGCTTGCATTTTTAATGTATCTTTTTTTGGTAAATCGAGATATTTTCGGCGGTATTCACTCCTCTTGGCTCGATTATTTCGCCGCTTTGATTTTCGTAATAGCTTCTATTACCGATTTTTTCGACGGATATATAGCAAGAAACTTCAACGCTTCAAGTAAACTCGGAGAAATTCTTGACCCTCTTGCCGATAAAATGCTTATTTTAGGTGCTTTTTTGGGGCTTTTGTATTTACACAGAGCAAATGCGTGGGCGGTATAT
>Ga0256834_1002253_pt1 | contig 12304 bp, 7 predicted proteins | sample 4281140metaG_FD_190536 | JGI IMG/M metagenome (GOLD analysis project Ga0256834, IMG submission 190536) | Hydrothermal vent microbial communities from East Pacific Rise, Pacific Ocean - 4281-140 | ecosystem: Environmental > Aquatic > Marine > Hydrothermal vents | place: Pacific Ocean: East Pacific... | reverse complement strand
TGCTTGCATCTTTTATACATATTTCCAAGAAAGAAATGTCCTGAAGTCGCCTTATTTCATTTAAAATAGCTTGTTTTTGCTCTTTAACGGCTTTTTTATCCTGCAATTCTTGTTTTTCGGCCTTTAACTTAGCGATTCCTTCATCATTGGCTGATTTTTGAAGCTCTTCTGCAGCTTCTTTGTGCTTTGTAACTTGCTGATCTATAACTTGAAATGGTGACGATGCATATTCAGAAAGCTTTTCTCCCTGAATTTTATTTGCAACCCGTTTGAATTTTATTTGCCTTAAACGGATTGATGCAAGATAACGTCTAATAAGCTTCAACAAGGGGAGATTGTTAAGGCCAATATCCTCCATTATTTCTTGATAATCAGAGAAGCGGATATATGCAAAAATGCTCTGTCGATACAGTATATTGTATGCATCTTTTTCCTGCTTTGCTGTCTTTTCAAGTCCGCCACTGACATGCTTTTCAAAGGCTTTCATTCTTTCTTTGGCATTATCATCTTCTAGGTCTTGCTGGCATAAAACACATTTGGCACCGTCCCCTGTATTTGGGAATGGGTTTTCTGGGTATGCGACCTCTAATGAATATTCTTTAGCTGCAAGCCACATGCGTTTCCATACCTGCCCACCTATTTCCGGCAAAGCATCGTCATCCAATATTCTACTAGCCGCTAACTCAGCAGCTTGACGGGCATCATCGGATATTTGTCCCCGCACCAAAAGAGCGTCCAGCCTATCTTGTGAAAGTTCTTGGGTTTTGATGTTCATATCATCCTTAAAACGCAACAGTCTCTCTGCCTTAAGGCTTTCTTCACGTGCAGCTTTATGAATGTCTTTTGATAGAGTTTCTGTCAAAAATTTAAGTCGAGTTTCATCTTCCTCTGTGAAATTACAAATATTTTCCAGATCTTCTGGCTTCGAGTTTTTCGTGATTTCGCTGGCAAACTTCCCGGCAATCGTTGTGGCCTTCCATGGCGGGTTAAAGAAAATTGCATTACGAGAAGATTCAAGATCACTGGTTTCGGTTTTTAAGCTGCTCTCAACACGCTTGCAAACATCAGCTAGAGTATCCGGTATATCCAGTCCATAGGGTCTAAAGGCAATCTCATTACCTTTTTTTCGGATATGGATAGCAGCACATTCACGATCAAAAACACTCACTGCGGATAGCACTCTATGGGGCTTATCGCTGTCCTGCCAATTTACACCTTCATCACTTTTGCTGGCAGTATTGTAGGCGATATCAGCAATAGGGGTTTCGTTTTTATATTCCGGTGAAAAAACATTTGTGAGAATTCTGTCTCGATGACGAGCGCGACAAGCACTTTTTAAGATGCGTGTGTATCCAGATTTCCCTGAGCCATTTCCACCATATATTACTGTGATCCCTTTATCACTAAAGGCCAACTCTTGATTGGCGGCCAGGTTATTTACATGAGCTATATTACTGAGTTTCGATATGTTTACAGCTTCGGTTGCTTTCGGGTTTGCGGGAAGATCTTCTTCGCTTAAAGGGGTTGCTGATATTGCTTCTAATTTTCCTGCTTTTTCTGCCTTTAATATCAATGACAGTTCATCTATGTCCTGATCTTGAATAGTATTTTTTTGTAGTATTCTGCGCAAAGCATCTCTTTGCCATACTGGCCGTCCTTCAGACCAATCGTATATTTTTTCCAGCACTGTTCTATATGCAGCTGAATTTCCCCCGTGTTGCTCCTGTACATTAATTACATTTGTCATTTTTACTCTCTTACTTCTTAAACTGGCTGATTAGGCCGTCTAGCGTTGCGCTGGGGCGGATGGTGTCATGCGGGATTAACAGGTAACTCCACGGTTTTCCTCCATTCTCCTCAGCATGTTTGGTTGCAGATTCACACCATTGTTTTGCTGCTGCTGCTTTTTCCTGAACTTCTGTGGTATCAACATCCGCCGCTTTTTTCGGCTCACAGATTAGCTTTCGGTCTTTTGTTTCTACGATAAAATCCGGATGGTACTGCCGGGCATGATTGTAGAAAATCTTAAAATCATCGCGGGCGGGCTTGTACCATTTCAGTACAGAAGGATCATCTTCCAAAAGAGCAGAGAAAATCCTTTCGGAATCAGAGTCAAATTTCTGCAATGGGTACAGGCATCTCTGATAGCCACCGAACACCATTCCACGGATTTGTGATTTGTCGGCTATTTCGTCACGGAAGAACCGGATATCCTGATCTCCATCATAGATCAGACTTGCCATTTTTGGACGTTCAAAACCGCGTGTGACGGTTGTTTCAAATTCAGTATAGCCTTGACGGAAATGTTTTTGCATTTGTGCATGGATAAGCTTGGCCAGATCCTTGCGGTGGAACTGCAGGACGTTAAGAATGTCTGCTTCATCATTCAAATAACTGCTGGTATAAGCCACCATCTGCCCGGCCAGCTTGTACAGCAGATCGGCATGATTATCATAGGATATGTCGTCATAATCGATGAGGGCAGAAACAATATAATTTTCCAGCCGGTCTTCGCGCACAGGTACGCCGCCACTGGTGAGTTGCTCACGCTCAGCCGTGCGGAGATGTTGGATAAGGATGTTCTGGTCTACAGGTTGTAAGCGACCAATACCGGAAATATCCAGATCAAAATCATCAAAAGTGTAATTCTGCGCGTTTTTCGGTGTAATCACAATTTTAGGAATGTCGATAATATTATCGATAAAGCTTTCCGTGACACGGCGAACAATGTCTTCCACATTCGGCTTTGCAACAACGCCGACCAGTTCCCCCTGATCCGGTTTCAACATATCCTCAACCTTTTTGATCAGGGCTTGTTGCGTATCAGCTTCCTGCAGTTTTTTAGAGGAAGGCAGTTTTTCAAAATCCTTGATGGCTTCATAGGTGAATTTTGCAACAGCTTTTTCTTCCTCCCGGAAGGCAATTTCTACCTTTGACACCGGTGTCTTAAACGGTGTTTTAAAATCTTCCGGCATTCCGGAAGGCTCTCCGGATACAGCCGTTTCTATGAAAGAACGCACTTCGACCGATTTTTTGGGCTTATCGGGAATATCCCGACCAATAACAATTCCGGTACGAATAATGGATTTTTCGTCATTGGCAGCGCGAATAATTTCATCAAAGCGGTCATGAGCGACAATGGTCAAACGATCAACAGCAGGGATACCCGTACGCTTGCCAAACGGCAAACGCAGACCGCGCCCGATAGATTGCTCCACCAGCGTGCGGGAATTAGCAGCACGAAGAGGTACAATCGTGTAGAGATTGGTTACATCCCAACCTTCCTTGAGCATATTCACATGGATCACGATTTCAGTCGGCTCGTTCGGATCTTCAACCGCTAACAGACGCTCCACTGTCTCGTCTTTTTCATCGCCGCGCTGGGCAGAATGAACAGTGATCACACGATCCTTATAACGTCCTTCAAAAAACTCATCACTTTTCATGAAGGTCATGAGTTCTTCGGCATGGGTTGTGTTTTCTGCTACAACCAGCATAAAGGGCTTCACATAGGGCTTGTCGTGATTATCAGCATAAACTTTAAGTTCGGTTTTTACCGTTTCGTGAACGCGGATACCGTCTTCCAGCTTGAGCTGTTCCAGTTGCTCTTTTGTGTAGTTTTTAGGATTAAAGTTCTCCCGCGTGGCAACGGCAGGCTCCTTCACATAGCCGTCCTCCATCGCCTTATAAAGCGGGTAACTATAAATGACGTTTTTAAAGGGAATAGCAGTTTTGCCGGATTCCACCTGCGGCGTAGCCGTTAGTTCCAGCCCGATCACAGGATTTAGCTCATTAATAGCCTTAACCCCAGCGCTTGCGCGGTAACGGTGAGATTCATCCATCAGCAAAACCAGATCATCCAGCTTGGACAGATAATCAAAATAACTCTCCCCGATATATTCGGACAGACGTTTAATCCGGGGTGCTTTGCCGCCGCGCACTTCGGAGTTGATTTTGGAGATATTGAAAATATTGATATGCACATTATGCGCACGATCCAAAAGTTGGCCTTTGCCCTCATAGTTCTCACCGGTAATAATCTCCGGCGGGTTCATCGCAAATTCGGCAATGCCCTGAAAGACGTATTTCGGCGCGTTCGGTGTAAAATCAGCAATTAGCTTGTTATAAATCGTCAAGTTTGGGGCGAGTACGAAAAAATGCCTGTTCCCATGCGCCAGATGCAAATAGGAGATAAACGCCCCCATAAGCCGTGTTTTACCAACGCCGGTTGCCAGTGCAAAACAGACAGAGGGGAAGTCACGCTCAAAATCTTCCACACTTGGAAATTCGGACGCAATGGTTTTGATGGTTTGCGCCATATCACGGTCTTTTTCCAATGATATGATTTCCGTGATCCGGTCTAAAATCTCCAAAGACTCCCGCTGCGGCGTGCGAAGAGAGAGGCGCTGTGAAATGGGGTTAACGTGTTTATTCATGGTTTTAGCCTTTTGCTTTTTTTTCAGTTTTTTCTGGCGCATCAAAAAGCGGCAGGTCATCCGTATCGTCTTCCTCTTCGGAGAAGGGAAGGTTTTGGACGTTGAGGGAATAATCATCCTTGCCCCACTCACATTTTTTGAGCACGGCATGCGGGATTTTTTTGAGCGTTAAATTCGTAAACGCTTCCGCCTTGGCGCGAAACGCGCTGCAACACACCAGCAGAGCCTTGCCCGCACCAACCTCATCATTCATGGCGTGAAGCTGCGTCTCATCCAGCGTTTGGGTGGTGACATAGATAAAATCAGTCTCCGTCGAATGGCCGTGTTGCCAGTAAATCGTCTCGGACGGGGCGTAAACGAAGCCCATCATTTTGCACATCGCCTCGGACAGCATCGCGGCGTTATATTCATCTGCAATTACCCAGTTATTCCAGCGGTCTTTTTCCAGCAAGGACGGCGCAACGCGAGAATAGCGAAACCCGCCGCCGCCTTTCCAGTCCACAGCCTTTGAAATTCCGCCCTGATCGGAGCCGTCAATCACTTTTTGCATACGGGGAATGATATGGGTGTGGCAATGATCCCCCAACTCCACCATAATCCACCGCCGCCCCATCTTGTGGGCAACTGCGCCCGTCGTGCCGGAACCCGCAAAGGAGTCGAGGACGATGTCACCGGGGTTTGTTGCAATGGTTACTATTCTTTCAATAAATCTTTCTGGCTTCGGTGTGCCAAAAACATCATCATTGTTAAATTTCTTTGCTTCTCTTTTTGCTTCTTGGTTGTGTCCAACTTCTTTACTATCCCACCAAGTGTCAGGTCTACGTCCTTGTTGAACTTCTGATAGGTAACGTTTTTTTCTTGGGAAAGCATCCCCCTTAACCCCAAACCAAATACGACCTTCTTCAATCATCTGCTCCAAACGAGCTTGCGAATAAACCCAGTGTTTGTCTGAGGGAACATTAAAATCTTTTCCTGTTGGCCCACGTACAATAAAGTTTCCATTAGTTCTTGCTTCATTTGCAACCAAATCGCCTGAAGACCATGGCCCACGCAGATCGTTGTCTGGATTTTTGAAGCGTGCATTCATGGTTTCTGTTCTTGGTAATAAATTAAAGGTTACAGCTTCTATATTTTTTGCATACATGAGAACAAAGTCATGATTAACGGATATCAATCTTGCATCATTTTTTATGCTATGAATTTTCTGCCAAACCGCATTTGATATAAAATTACTGCGCCCGAATACTTCGTCGCAAAGCACTTTCAAATAATGCGCTTCATTGTCATCAATGGTGATCCAGAGGGAGCCGTCATCGGACAGAAGATTACGGATGATTTCCAGTCGATCCCGCATCAGGGATAGCCAGAGGGAGTGCTCCAGCCCGTCATCATAATGCTCAAATGCGCTGCCTGTATTATAAGGCGGGTCGATAAAGATGCATTTCACCTTGCCCGTATAATCCTGCTCCAGCGCTTTGAGCGCCAGCAAATTATCCCCGAAGATAAGATGATTATCGAAGATATCATCCTCGCTCACGCGGGCATCGGCATGATAGGATTTCTCCGGATCCTCCAGCAATATGCGCGGCTCCAGCTTTGGCCGCTTTTCCTTCCCGATCCAGTTAAGTTCCAGCTTTTGTTTTTTGGTCATACCTTTAACTCTTCCTCTGTAATGTCTGCAAAATTTACCCATTTGCAGACATCGTCCTGCATAAGTGCTGTTAACTGATAATCCGTATGCAGGGTGCTTTTATAGCGCTCCGATGATTTATGATCGTCCTGGTCTTCAACGGTAATTTCCTGACAGAATACAACCAAGCCTGTTCTTAGAAGAGACTGGAATATTTCTTCAATTGTTTCTTCGTAAACGAAGTGTTTTTTAAGAGCTTCTTCTGCGCTGTATGCCGTCGTTTTGCCCTCGCGGACCATTATCCCAAGCAGCTGTATTTCTTCAATTTTTAAGGAAGATATAATGTCAGCGTAGTACAAAAATTTGTTAGCATTTAAATTGCTCAGTTTTATTTGTCCGGCGATAACATTGGCCAACAGACGCAAATTACTTTTGGCAGCGCCTTCTTGGGCGGCACGACCATATCTATAGATAATGGCTGCAATCTCTTCCAATTCTGCCGCATCAGCCATATTTTTGTTTCCATCTTTGATTTCTTCCAGCAAAATTTCTCTTGCAGTATCAAGTCGTTTTTTGAAAACTTGTTGTATCGCTACTGATATGGTTGATCCTCCAGGAATCATAAATGCGCCCATAATATCGGCCACAACGCCCCCTATGTATTCAGGTTGTTTTCCGATTCTGACTATCCTCCGTTCTTGTTCTGTCGCCATTATCCCGCCGCCTTATTTTGATTCTCGAATTTCATACGAAAAAGACGATCCCGTGCAACATCATCTTCCGCAATAGAGCTTTGCAAAGCATCAATGACTGATTTTATCTGTTCGGTGATGCCATGAAGTTCCAAAATATTTTGTTCTAATTTGTCACCAGATAATTTTCCATCTTTTAAAATTGTAAATCTGTTCGATAAATTTTTTATAGTTTCTTTATGTTTTTCGAATTCTTGTTTCCATTTTTCCATTGAGCCTGACTTGGACAAACCTTGAGCCGAAAAACGGTATATTCGTGATTGATCTGCCTTTTGGCTAAGATCATTTAAGTTGTCCAAATTGACCCGAATTGTATTAATCACCTTTCCCCGTTCCATTCGTAGATCGAGGGATTTCAGCTTACTGACTTTTACAAGGCTTATTATTCCTGTAATTGCTCCAATAACGCCAGCAATAGCTGACCAATCAAGGCTGGAAAAAAGATCTGTAATATTAATCGTCTCCATTGGCTTCCTCACTTTTATCCGTCTTGCCCAAAAGACCTTTGGCATCTTTGTCATCCAGCTTTAATTTGGCAGAAGTTGATTTTACGCGCTTTTCTACTTGTTTGATGTGTTCGTCCGCTGGAATGTTTTCGGGCAGATCACCACCGATTTTCACAATGGCCGCGCGGACTTCCTTGCCAACTTCGTTATGGGTGTTAATTGCTTTTTGCTCGCCGTAAATGCCTTCGCGCTGTAATTTGTCACGGGTTTGTGTCATGCGGAACTGATTGGCGGCCAGCTCTGTGGCATTCATACGATCCATCAGGTTTTCTTTATCCGGCACGCCTTTTTTGGCGCGAATGGCTTTGCTGCCTTTGCCGCCATAAAGTCCCTTATATCCGGCGTCATGAAAAACACCGAACATGCGGTTTTGAACACCCGCATCACGCGCTGCGCTGGACAAAGCTTTAAACTCCTCGGCTGTTTGACGGCGAATATCCAATCGTTCCTGATCGGCTGTGAGTTGATCTGATAATTCCTGCCGCCGCGCCTGAATTGCAAAATATTTCTGTGCTCCCGCAATTTCCGGTTTACGCGGATCACCATTTTGGGCGATGAGATAGCAGGCAAAGCGGGAGAGGTGGTAATCGGCTACATTCTGCACGGCTCCCTTGCCCCCCACGATCGGTTTGCCAACGTTGGCAAAGTGATAAGATGGCTCATTTCCAGACTGTTCGCAGGAGGTTATCGCCCGTTTTATGGCATCTTCAAACCGCCGCCATTGGCTATACCCCAAATGAGGCTGTAAGTCTCGTGCACTCCAATATTCTGCGCCGTGCTCGTTGGTTTCCTTAAGATCTTCAAACGATTTCCGTTCGTCTTTGATGACTTCATTCATGTCTATTGCCTCCATACCTTTTGTTCATTTTCATATCTGTCATTACACTACTCGATTCTCCATTGGATTCGGAAGATTTCCTCTACCTTATTCTGTGATTTTAATTGCTTCTCTATGTCGGCAATCAACTGATCACGCTTGATGTCAATATCGTCTTGCGCTGTAAAAAGATCATGCCGTTTTTGTGAGCGGCGTTTTTCCAGTGAGGCTTTTTTCTTTTGCAGATCAAGCTTCTCTTGAAGGCTTGCTATCTGTCTTGAGCTACGGGTGATTTCACGAATTTCCTGATCCAGCTTTTTCAACTCTGTCTCCAGCCCGGTTTTTAGGTCTTCTGCCCAGCAGTCAAGTTTGTCGAGTTCTTCATTAAAGTGACCGTGCGCTTTAAGTTCATTCTTCTCTATCCACTCATCAATCATGGTTTGGTGGAGGGCTTCCAGATCATCAATAAAATAACACTCTTCATAATTGTCCATCACGCAGGAATTTAGTTTAAAAAGCTTCCGAACGATTTCTTCGGGAATGAGGGTGCCGTTTTCATCACAGGCGGCAAAAATAAGATGTGTGTTGTCTTCAAAGCTTTTTGTACGTAGCTCTGAAACAATCAACCAGCCATGCTTGCCGATGAGTTCTTCCAGTACGGTGATTTTCTTATCATAGCCGGAATAATCAAAGTTCAGATGTGCGGGGCCTGTTTCCAGCGCTTTGGCAGCTTCAATCACCTGTTTTCCAAGGTCTGTTGAAGGCTTATATAACCGTGGTTTGAGCTTATGTGCTTTGCGTTCGGCCTTGCTCATGAATTGTTTGAAGTCGTGGTCGTCGGGTTCGCCAAAATTTGCCAGACGGTAAGCAAATGAAGCACCCAGTTTGATATCTTCCAGCGCATTGCCACCTTCGATTTCCGCCTTTAATGTGCCGAACATGCGGCGTTCATCATCAAAATGATACGGGCCAATAAATTTATCGGCATGCTGGTTAATCAAAATATATTTGGTCATGTGCCAGAATGCATCCATCATCTCGTCCCGGCGAGCAACGGCTTGTTCCTTGTACAGACGAAGCCGGGAGTGGACATCTTCATCAAAATGCTCAAACAAAACTTGTCGAGCTTCGGAGAGTTTTTCAGTGATCGGCTCTTCCAGTTCTTCCTGTAGATTGATGAAAGCCGTTTCTATCTCTTCTTGCGTGCGGCAGGTGTCGAAAATACCGGAAATGCGCTTTTCAAAATCAATCCCATCTTCAATCCGGCCCAGCACTTCATCAGAGGCACCGAACACGCCGTCAAAAAGCTTAAATTTATAGCGCAGCAATTCATAAATTCGCTGATCTGCCCAGTTTTTATCATTTAGAAAGTTAATGACCACAACGTCATGCTTTTGACCGTAACGGTGACATCTTCCGATGCGTTGCTCTACGCGCTGAGGATTCCAGGGTAGGTCGTAATTGACCAACAGGGAGCAAAATTGCAGGTTCATGCCTTCTGCAGCAGCTTCTGTGGCAATCATTATGCGAGCATGGTTCTTGAAATGGTCAACCAGGGCTTGGCGCATATCTACCGTGCGTGTTCCGGTAATCCGACCAGTATCTTCATTTTCAGCCAGCCAGCTTTTATAAATGCTCCGCGCCAGATCATCATTATTTTGACCATTGAAGGTAACAATTTTACCACGATATGCTTCGTCTTTTTCCAGAAACTCTCTTAGATATCGTTGTGTCCTGTTGGACTCCGTGAAAATGAGCGCCTTGTCCTGCGCCCCTAATTCCTGCATACGCTTAAAACCCACATCAAGGGCATGAATCAACTTGACTGCTTTGGTTTCTACCGTGATTGATCGGGCAATTTCTATATAATGATCAATTTCAGCAATCTCGCGTTTTAGTGCTTCTTCATCTATATCTTGATCAAGAATTTTGGGCTTTGTAGGTAGAGCTTCAGATGCTTCATCATAATCGGCCCCCAAGTCGTTTTCATGCGATATTTGTCCAGCTACATTTTCTGTAGTTTCTTGTCCGTCCTGCAAATCCAGCAGACGCTGTTTAATTGTTTTGAGCGTGCCGATGATAGCGTAGGTCGAGGATGACAGGAGCTTGCGGATCACCAGCACCACCAATTTTCTCTGGGCTGTAGGAATGGAATAGGTGCCTTGCCTGAGAATAAAATCAGAGATTAATTCATAAAGCTGATGTTCTTTTTCACTTGGCGTGAAGGGGATAGTGATAGCTTCACGATTGGTATATTTGATGTATTCCAAAACATCCCGGCGCAGGGTTCTGAAAACGAATGGTTTCAGACGACTTTGCAGTTCAGCCATGTTCGTACGGCCATTAATGTAACTGTCCCTAAACGCTTCTTCGGAGCCGAAAATACGATCATCCACCAACATTGCCAGACCGAATAATTCCATCAACGAATTTTGCAGCGGTGTAGCCGTGAGCAGGACTTTGCGCTTACCGCCCAAGGCTTCATAGATTGCCTTGCCCATTTTATTATCTTTTTTGTAAAGATTGCGCAGCTTGTGTGCTTCATCGAGCACCACCAGATCCCAGTCCACTATTTTAAGCTGATCTTTTAAACGCGCGGCGAAGTGATAGGACATGATAATAGCCCTGTCCTGCATCAATGGATCCTGGCCGTCCTTTTCCATCTGCTTGTAAGACTTGTTCTCTAAAATAATCGATGGAATACCAAATTTCTCTTCCATTTCAATAGACCACTGGCGGCGTAAACTGGCCGGAGCGATAATCAAAAGCCGCCGTTTATGTTCAGCCCAGAATTGGCAAAGTAGCAGTCCTGCCTCAATGGTTTTCCCAAGGCCAACCTCATCAGCCAAAATGACACCCTTGGACAAAGGGGAGCGTAAGGCAAACAAAGCAGACTCAATCTGGTGAGGATTCAAATCCACAGCGGCTTCAACCAGTGAATAGGTTAACCGATCTACCATATCTGCCGACTTTTTTGCCGTTAGTTCATGCGCAAAATATTTGGCCTGATAAGGCGTGATAACAGAGAGCTTATTCTGCACCAGATCATTATCAGTATGTTGTAGGGCGGCTTCATGCACGTTTTTGGCTCTTTTCTTTTGTCCAGTTTTCAATTTCATCACGCCGGAAACGCCACGATCCGCCAACCTTAAAACCTGGGATTTTCCCCTCGGCAACAAGCCTGTAAGCTGTTTTCTTCGTAAGTTTCAAATACTCAGAGACCTCTTTGATGGTCATGATATCTGTGTTCATAGCTATCCCAATGTATGTTGTTGCTGTAGGAAAATAAGGTAAAATTCAGGAAAATGCAAGCTAACCTATTTAAAAACAAGGTATATTTTGTGATTAACAGCGCGCTGATATGAAGATCTGAAGCACTTCATCATGCCAGTGCGCGTGCATTCCTGCGTCATGAGCATTATTTTCGCCCTAAAATGATTGCTGCAACCAAGACTCCGATAGCGGCGGCACCCAATAACATAAGCCCCATACTTTCTGCTTCTTTATTATCGTAGCTCACGGAAATTTCATTGGCTTTAAAATCAGCTACTGTTTGATCTGCATATTGAATGATTTTGTTTGCCTCAATTTTCAATACATCCGCAGCTTTGGCTAATTGTGCTGTTGTGAGGGTTGATTTTCCGCTTTCAAGTTTTGACCATGCAGCTTGAGATACGCCCATAGCTTCCGCCATAGCCCCTTGATTGATAGAGCTACTGTCTCTCAGTTGCTTAATAACCCCTCCAATAACAGCAGAATAAGTAGTGCCAGCTTGCATTTTAATTTTCCTCTTTACAGATCAGTTCCATTGAGTTAAATTTAACTTGTAATTAAAATTAACTCAAGGAGAAAATAATAAAATGTTTAGAGAAGGAGAGATTATTGCTGTAAATATCGGTTTTGGTTTACAGCACTATGGTGTTGCTACGGGATACGGGACTGTTATTTCTGCATCAAAGCGAACAGGGTATGTTGTAGAAGAAGATGAAAATACTTTTTCAAATGGCAGGGATATTATTAGCAAGGGTTATCCGAGTGATTTACCGTCTTACAGAGTTATTGCTCATGCCAGACAATCTATTGGTAAAGAGTGGAGACTAATGGATTATAATTGCCAGCATTTCGCTACGGAATGTCATGATAAAAAGCACTCGCCACAGCTA
>Ga0256834_1002252_pt1 | contig 12304 bp, 10 predicted proteins | sample 4281140metaG_FD_190536 | JGI IMG/M metagenome (GOLD analysis project Ga0256834, IMG submission 190536) | Hydrothermal vent microbial communities from East Pacific Rise, Pacific Ocean - 4281-140 | ecosystem: Environmental > Aquatic > Marine > Hydrothermal vents | place: Pacific Ocean: East... | reverse complement strand
AAACCGTACTCTTTCGATCTGCCTTTGAGCCCGCTCTCTATCGCTTTTTCCGCACTCTTCAAAAAGGCTTTGAACGACTTGTTGTCACTCTTGTCACCATAATGGCGAAAAAGATCCGAAAGATAACGCGACATCGCTTCCGCATCCTCTCTAAAGGCCGGATCACTATTCAAAAGATCCTTGTAGCGATTCAGGTATTCGTGCTCCAAACGCACTTCACCCTTTAGTGATTCGAATATGAAATCGGGCTTCATACCGGATACGCTTTTATCGTTGAAAAGAGCCTCGACATTGTTAAGACGTACCCGCAGAGTCATCGTCGAACTCGAACTATTCGGCTCCCTACCGCTTATATCGAGTATGCTCACGATACTCTCGCCGCCAAGAGGCCTATTTTCGAGCAAAAACCTGGCATCGGCACCTTTGACACCCCTACCGTTGAGAGATCCAAACTTCTTTACAAATCGGACAAAGCGATCCATCTCTATCATACTCACGGATGGAGGAGTTGCGGATCGAAGCATACTCCACATATTCAGAGCTCTTCTATCGGCATCTTTACCGGTCGACTCTTCGAAAAAATCGATCCCTTCGAATTCAAGAAGAGCCTTTCCGATCAGAGGGTACTCGAAGCTCGTACCGTTGATGCTTTCGCTCATTTCATTCAGATAGAAAATCCTTTCGGCATAGAAGTGGCTGCTTCTGTCGGCATCTTTTATCGAAACGGCTTCCGCTTCGGCACTTTTGAGTGAGATCAGAACTCTTTTAGATACTTCGCCCTCTATTCTTGAATCATATAGATACCTCTTTTCGAGCGACTTGCGATAGATACTCTCGTGCAAACCGTTTTCAAACCTCTTGTCGCTCACTTCACGACCTATGAGCTCTGAAATCTCCCTGTTTTTCAAGAAAGCGGCAAATGTCGCCTCGTTCAAAATAGGTTCGATACTCTTCGAATCGAAACGCAAATAGATGGATTTTACAGCGAAGGTCCCGTTTTCGCCGTTTTCGTCGTAATCTTTCAATGTACATCCGTAATGTCCGGGATCGATTTTTCTGCATAGAAAACCGTATCCTTTTTCCATACCTTCGCTAAGGTATTTCTGAAGATATTCGGCACCGCTTTTTTGCACGAGAGCGCCCCACGAAAAGGAGACGCAAAGCACAATAGCGACAAAACCGGCCCAGGCTCTTTCAAACATTCAAAATCCTTATACGACTACGATCAGCATATATATTTTTCCATTAAATAGAGATAAAACAGAAGCCTCTGGAACTCTGGCATACCATCAACGTAGAGGAGGATTTCTCATATCTTTGGCTCTTTTTATAACTTCATACTTTATTTTGGTATAATCCAAACCAAAAAAGGGGCAGAATTTGCTGCGTTTCGCACCCAGTCCTACGGGAGATATGCATATAGGCAACCTCAGAGTCGCCATCTTCAACTACATTGTGGCAAGACAGCGCGACGAACGCTTCATAGTGCGTATAGAAGATACCGACAAAGAGCGCAATATCGAGGGAAAAGATAGAGAGATTCTGGAGATATTACAGCTTGTAGGCATCAGATACGACGAGGTATACCACCAAAGCCACAATCTCACCATACATCAGCATATGGCGATAAAGATGCTCGAAGAGAGAAAGGCGTTTGCCTGCTTCTGCTCTCCGGAGGAGCTCGATGCCCAAAGGGAAGCGGCAAAAGAGTCCAAAGTGGCCTACCGGTACAGCGGAAAATGCGAAATGCTGAGCGATGCGGAGGTTCTTGCCAACGAAAAACCGTTTACGATCAGAATCAAAAAGCCTTCGAACGAAGTGAAGTTTCGCGACTTGATAAAGGGTGAGCTATCCTTCGCCCCGGACGATATAGACAGCTTCGTCATAATGCGTGCCGACAAGAGCCCCACATACAACTTCGCCTGCGCTGTCGACGACATGATACACGATATCAGCCTCGTCATCCGCGGCGAAGACCATGTCAGCAACACCCCCAAGCAGATACATATACGAAATCTTCTCGGTTACGACAAGGAGATTTCATACGCGCACCTTCCCATCATTCTCAACGAAGAGGGAAAGAAGATGTCGAAAAGAGATGCCGCTTCGAGTGTAAAGTGGCTCTTTGAAGAGGGCTTTTTGCCGGAAGCCATCGCCAACTACCTGATACTTCTTGGAAACAAGACTCCCGAAGAGATCTTTACTCTCGAAGAGGCGATCGGCTGGTTCGATCTTGAAAAGATCTCCCGGGCGGCCGCGAAATTCGATCTGGACAAGCTCCGTTTCATAAACAGGGAGCATATGAAGCGAATGGATCCCAAAGAGCTCTCGCGCGCCTTCGGCTTCGCGGACGCGGCAATAGGAGAGCTGGCAAAATGCTACCTCGAAGAGGGAAGCACGATAAAAGAGATCAAGCCGAAAATTGAAGCCGTCTTCTCGGCAAAGCCATTCGACTCCGAGTGGGGAGAGCAGATGAAAAGACTTCAGGAGGCTCTCGAAAAGGCACCGATACTCGAATCGTTCGACGAACTCAAGGAGTATTTATCCAAAGAGACTGGATTGAAAGGGAAAAACTTTTTCAAACCGCTGCGTCTGCTTCTGACGGGCGCTGAACACGGTCCGGAGCTTTCACATCTGTACCGTCATCTAAAATCATACCTCATGGAGATCATAAAATGATACTGTCAACTTTCGTACAGGCACTGGCGCAGATTCTGCATATGGTAATCAGCATCTATATCTGGGTAGTGATCATCGCCGCTCTTGTAAGCTGGGTACGTCCCGATCCGTACAATCCCATCGTACAGACGCTCTATCGCCTCACAGAGCCTGTATACGCCTGGATCAGACGCTATATTCCAACCGTCGTAGGCGGAATAGACCTCGCACCGCTGATTCTGATCATCGGTCTTCAGTTTCTCGACCTCTTTCTGGTCAAACTCCTCTTCGAGCTGGCCGCTTCCCTATGAGAGCGGCGGCCGCGCTGATACTGTTTCCGCTGCTTTTGCAAGCGGTCACGCTCGAACAGATCGACGCGATGCCCAAAAGCTACGCCAAGGACTTCTACATCTGGCGTTTTCTCGACCAAAACATCACACCGCAAGAGGCCGACAGAGCCTTCTATCAGGTCAAATCGGTCAACTGGAAGATCTTGGGCCGCTTTGCGAAGAAGACGAAACAAAAAGGGTTCAAAGAGGCTCTTGAGTGCTACCGGCTCAAAGCCGACAGACTACCGGCCGAAACGGCAGAGTGTACCGTAGCGGCTCTTTCTCCGTACAAATTTACCAAAATAGACGGAGTCCGCAGATACAAGGTGCTCGAACAGATCTCCGATTTTCCAGAGAGCCTCCGCTGGGCGGATATCATGGCTTCGAAAGAGCCCTTTTTCGAGCTGGCAAAAAGCGACACGAAGAGCTTTTTCAAAGTTTTCAACAACTGCGGCTCCGCCTGGAGATACCAGCACCTGAACCACCCCCTTCCTCCCGCACTGATAAAAAAGCTCTCGAAAGAGCGGCAGTTCGCCCAGACAATAAAGCTGATAGTGACCGACAGAAGGCTCGACCGTCTTCAGCGCTCACTGCTGGGCATAGATGCAAAACCGCTCTCTCACCAGAGCACCTTCTTTCTCGCCATGAACGCCCTGCTACACGGCAAAGAGACTCTTGCGGCCCACTATCTCGGTATAGCCTACAAAAAGGCATACTACCGTTTCGACAAGGACAAGAGTCTCTTCTGGCTCGCACAGATCCGTCCCGAAAAAGAGTACCTTCAAAAACTCGCAAAGAGTTTCGATCTGAACATATACACACTCTATGCCCGTGAAAAAACGAAAACTCCTCCGCCGCGCATCGTAACGCCGACATTCGAAAAAAGAGAGATCGACTACAATATCTCGGATCCGTTCGCCTGGCTACGGACACTGCACGATATCTCCGGCAAAAAGCAGCCGTTTCTGATCGACTACGCCAAACGTTTCGCCGCAGCCGATACGGAGGGGCACTACTCATTCGTGATGGAGCGCGCATCACGCTACAAAACCCACTACTTTCCGATGCCCTACGAGTCGGCATACGAAGATCTCCCCAACGACCGAAAAGCTCTTCTTCTGGCTCTCGCCAGACAAGAGAGCAGATTCATTCCGGCATCCATCTCCACATCATACGCTCTGGGAATGATGCAGATCATGCCTTTTTTGGTAAAAGCGCTCGCAAAAGAGAGAAAAGAGACGCCAAATCTCGACGAAATGTTCAAGCCGAAGCGAAATATCGAGTATGCCGTGACACACTTGAAATATCTGCGACGCTATCTTACTCACCCGCTCTTTATCGCATATGCCTACAACGGCGGGATCGGATTTACGAAGCGTCTGCTGACTCGAAGAGGGCTTTTCAAGGAGGGCAGATACGAACCGTGGCTGAGCATGGAGCTCGTACACTACGACGAGAGCCGCAGGTACGGCAAGAAAGTACTTGCGAACTACATCGTCTACAAAAAGATTCTAAAAGAGCCTATCTCCGTGGAGTCGGTCGTAGAAACTCTAACTCGACCGGAGTATACGGATCGATTTCGAAAGTGAAACTCATCTTTTTGCCTTTTGTCGGAGGAAAGTGCACGAGGTAGAAGTTTCCCCACCTGTTGACACTGGGCATCAACTCATACAACTCGTCTCCGCGGTGGACCCTCTCTATCTTCAGAGGCTCCTTTCCGTTGAGCTTCATATGGATGAAATCGGGAAAGGCTTCATCGGGCATCTTGCGATCCGTTATTATCCCCACGAACAGATATATCCCCTTTTCATATGGGTATTTCTCTTCGAACACTTCGTTCAGCAGCGTCGCGCTGACGGAGGCTTTCGTCTCCAGCGATCTGACGACTTGCGCTTCGCGGGTATTTACAAGTGCCTTCTCGTATATCTTGTCCGGCTTTAAAATACCGTTTTCGCACGATTTGGAGCTGCATCCTCCAAAAAAGAGAAGAATGCTTGCAACAGCCGTCCATATAAGAGATCTTTTCACGTCGTATACCTTTTGTTTGCCTGATTGAGTGGTGCCTTTATCCGAAGTTCGTCTCGAATCTCCGGCATCCTGTTTGCGAGTTTATTCTAACACAAATCCTTTTAACCGGAAATTTCGTTTTCACAACCGGTCTTTAATACTTTTTTGGCTATAATCTCTATCGATTTTACAACGAAGGCAGTCCATTGCGAAAAGGTTTTGCAGTCGCTTTTACCGGTCCGTCAAACAGCGGTAAAACAACGCTTATAGAGAAGGTGGCGCGCGCTCTCATTCCCGAGTATAAAATCGCCATAATCAAAAACGACCCGAAAGACAAGGCGGTTTTCGACGTAGAGGGAAAAGATAGCTGGAAGTTTTTCCAAACTGGAGCGGAGGTGGTAGTGACCTCTTCCACAAGGACCACATACTTCTCCCACCGCCACAAGAGAATAGAAGAGATAATCGAAATGGTCAACGATTTCGACTATCTACTCGTAGAGGGACTCAAAACCCTGCCCCTGCCGAGAATCGCGATCTTTCGGAACTCGATCGACGAGAGCTATTTCAACTACTCCGAGGCGATAGCGATAGATGACTCCATCGATCCGAAAGAGTATGATATTCCGAAAAATATAGACATACTCGACCTGAACGATACAAATCAGGTCATCGAGTGGATCAAAAAACATGCAAAGGCCGTATAGATGACTCTGAAACCAATCTTTGACGCGATCGAAAAATCAGCCCACAGGATTCGCGACGCGATTGCGAGCGAGGATCTGTGCTACTCCGAAAATTGCAACGCGACAGGCGATATGCAGCTTGAGCTCGATATCCAGAGCGACCTGATCATAGCCGAAGAGTTCTCGAAGATCGCAGCCGTCAAGGCTATCGCAAGCGAAGAGAAGGAGGAGGAAGAGACTCTGCATGAAAGAGGCAGATACAAGATCGCATACGACCCTCTCGACGGCTCGAGCCTCATCGACGTAGATCTTAGCGTCGGATCCATCTTCGGAATATACGACGAGAGCTTCGAAGCGCAAAAGATGCTTGCAGCCGTCTATATCGTCTACGGACCGAGACTCGAAATGGTAACGGCATACAAAGAGAGTGTGCGCCACTTCATCTTCCGCCACGACAGATTCATGGAGCAGACGACGATAAAGCTCGACGAAAAAGGGAAGCTGAACGCGCCCGGCGGCACTCAGCGGCACTGGCCTTCGCACCACAAAGAGATGGTCGACTCCCTATTCGCCGAAGGGTACAGACTGCGATATTCCGGAGGTATGGTCCCGGATCTGCACCAGATCCTGCTAAAAGGAGGCGGACTCTTCAGCTATCCCGGTACGACCGACAAACCGAACGGCAAGCTGCGAAAGCTATTTGAAGTCTTCCCGTTCGCTTTCGTATACGAAACGGCCGGAGGTGCCGCCATAGACGACAAGGGGCGCAGGCTTCTGGAGCTTCCGTGCGACGATCCGCACGAAACGACTCCATGCTTTTTCGGTAGCCGATATGAAATCGACAGAGTGAAAGCTGCTTATGGAGTCGACTGAAAAGAGCCTCGACAAGTGGGAGATAGCCAGAGAAGAGGCCAAAGAGCGGCTTATCTCCTGCCAGAAAGAGCACGGGATTGAAAGCTGCCTGCGGTGCGAAAAGCTCATCGGCTGCGAAATCAGAAACGACTACGTAAAAAAGGTCTACGAGAGCATGAGCAAAGGCGAAGGAGGAGGATTCGAGTTTTAGTGGAAAGTGAAAAACTAAAAGTTAAAGGTTGCTGTCCGCGTCAGCGGTTCATGCAATTTTCGTTTTTAACTTTTGGTTTTTAACTTTTAACTACCCATACCGAAGGTTTGCCCATGAGTGAAGAGAAATGTAAAAGAGTCTATATCACGACACCGATCTACTATGTCAACGATGTGCCGCATATCGGCCACGCCTATACGACCATCATCGCCGACACGCTGGCGCGCTACTCGCGGCTTGCCGGAATGGATGTATTCTTTCTGACAGGTACCGACGAACACGGACAGAAGATCGAGCAGGCGGCAAAAGCGCGCGGAAAGAGTCCGAAAGAGTATGCCGATGAGATATCCGGGCGTTTCAAATCTCTTTGGGATGCGTTCGATATCAGCTACGACAAGTTCATCCGTACAACGGACAAAGAGCACGAAATCGGAGTGCAGAAGGCTTTTGAAGTCATGTACAGAAACGGAGATATCTACAAGGATGTCTACCGCGGTCACTACTGTGTCAGCTGTGAAACCTTCTTCACCCCGCAGCAGCTCGTAGATGACGAATTCTGCCCCGAGTGCGGCCGCTCCACATCCATCGTCGAGGAGGAGAGCTACTTCTTCCGCCTCTCGAAGTACCAGGACCGACTGCTCGAGTGGTATGAGAGCAGACCTGATCGGATTCTGCCCAAATCGAAGAAAAACGAAGTGGTCAACTTCGTCAAAAACGGCCTCGACGACCTCTCCATAACCCGTACCAGCTTCGACTGGGGAATCAAACTGCCCAAGTCGGTCGACGACCCGAAACATGTAATGTATGTCTGGCTCGACGCGCTGATGAACTACATCACCGCTCTGGGCTACGGTACGGATGAGAAGCTGATGCACTACTGGCCGGCCAAAGTCCACCTGATAGGCAAGGATATTCTCCGCTTCCACGCCATATACTGGCCCGCTTTTCTCATGAGCCTGGGGCTGGAGCTGCCGCACCATGTGGCGGCGCACGGCTGGTGGACGAGAAACGGCGAAAAGATGAGCAAGTCGAAAGGAAATGTCGTAGATCCCAAAGAGATCGCCGACGCATACGGTCTGGAGAATTTCCGCTACTTCATGCTAAGAGAGGTCCCCTTCGGACAGGACGGCGACTTCAGCCAAAGAGCGCTGATCGACCGTATAAACTCCGACCTGGGCAACGACCTGGGCAACCTCCTCAACCGGATCATAGGAATGAGCGGCAAATACTTCGACTTCAGTATCGAGAGCGACGGTGTGGCGACCCACCACGGCGAGGAGCTCAAAGAAGCGGAAGAGATCTTCGGCAGTGTCGAGCCCTACCTCTACGAGATCCAGACCAACCGCTACCTCGAAGAGCTATGGAAAACGCTTCGAATCGCCAACAAAGCGATCGATACCGGTATGCCGTGGGCGAAGATGAAGGAGGGTAAAGAGGATGAGGCGATGGCGACGATCGCACTGGTCGCCAACATTCTCGCAAAAGTCTCCGTACTGCTGCACCCCTTCATGCCGAAAACCACCCAGACCATCGCCGGGGCGCTCGGCTTTACGATCGACCACGAGAGCTATCTTCGCCTCATTAGAGAAGGAGCGCTGCTGGAGCGCTTCAAGATCGAGAAGGTTCCGCCCCTTTTTCCGCGTATCGAGGAGCCGCTGGTAGAGACCCCGGCTGAAAAGGCGGCGAAAGAGGAGGCGAAAAAGCCGAAAAATACAGAACCGAAAAAAGGCGATGCGGAGGATAGTAGCGGTGCGAATCTCATCACCATAGACCGCTTCTTCGAAGTCTCCTTGAAGGTCGGAACGGTCGTAGAGGCCAACGAAGTACCAAAAAGCAAAAAACTGCTGAGGCTAATGGTCGATCTCGGCGAAGAGAATCCCCGCCAGATCGTAGCCGGTATCAAGGAGTGGTACGCACCAGACGATCTGGTAGGCACACAAGTCTGCGTCGTAGCCAACCTCAAACCCGCCAAACTGATGGGAATGGTCAGCGAAGGGATGATACTCGCCGCCAAAGATGACGACGGGCTCGCACTCATTCGTCCCGAAAAACCCAAAAAAGCCGGAACCGCGATCGGCTGATAGAAAGTATGCGCATCGAAAACGTAGTGACCGTCACAGGCGGTCGGCTACTTAACGACCCCTCCATTTCACGCTTCGAAAGCGTTGCTCTTCGCCCATCGAAAGCAACAAGAGGAGCTCTTTATATAGCGCAAGATACCTCCGGTATAGAGGATGCACTATCCAACGGTGCATACGGTATCATAACCGACACAGATGTAGAGGTGACTGATAAAGAGGCCGCATGGATAGTCGTCGATTCTCTCGATAGCGCTCTTGTAAAGCTCCTGCGCCTTTGGCTCGTTTCCAATCCGAGAAGTTTCTACTATATAGACCCCATCGTTATGGAGTTTTTACGAATGGTAGCAGCGGATCACAACGCTCTGCTTCTGCCAGAAGGAAGGCTCAAAGCGTGTGAAGCGGTTCTCGAATCCAAAAAGGAGCAGTCGATATTTTGCGACGATGCCCTCTTTTTGGAACATATAGGCGCTTCAGTCAACCCTGCACCCAAAAGAGAGTGCGATCTTGGAGTGATTGCCGACAATCTTCTTGAGAGCTCCTTCATACTCGATGGAGTCTACTGCGAAAGAGTGGAGCTTGCCGGTGCGATGCTCCCGTTTTTCAAAGAGGCGATAGAGATACTCAAAGGAGCCAAACTCGACTATACGCTCTCAAGACTCACCTATACCCGATCATTCATGCCCGTTTTTGTAGATACATATCTTGATCCTCTGCCTTTCGGAGCGAGCGAGCAGGTGCTCGTTTTTTGCGAGAGCTCTCTTCCTGCGGAGTCGTTCGAGTATTTGAACCGTATTAGATGGACGGGGGCTAAACTGCTGCTTCCAACGCAGATTAAGTTTCAATGTGATATAAAAATGGAAACGATCACCTACAAAGGTGAAGAGGAACTTTTGGACAGATTGAAACTGCCGCTGAAGCCCGGCTACTATATCTTCGTCGGCCTGACGAGCAGCGGCTTTTTCAAGCTTGTCGAAAAGAGTACGAAAAAAACCATAACCAAAGGATTGTTTTAGATGAGCAGCACCTCCGACCCCTCGTCGACGGGTTTACAGGATTTTTTTGGAAACTACTGGGACCTCTTTGCAGGCTTCATACTTGGAATAGCGGCGATTTTTCTTCATATGAACGGATTTGCATATCTGGCCGTTCTTTTTGCCGGTATGGCGATCGCATCATTCTCTTTCACCGTATCTGAAATAGCGGAGATTCTCGCGGAGAGACTCCAGGAGCCCTACTCCAGCTTTGTTCTTACTTTCAGCGCGGTTGCTGTCGAGATTCTGCTTCTTTTCATGATATTGCTGGAAAGTTCTCACGGCGCGCATGCCCTCGAAACCGTAAAAAGCGGTATCATATCCGCCGTAATCGTCGATATGAACGTACTTTTGGGAATCGCCGTATTTGTAGGCGGACTCAAGTTCAAGGAGCAGGAGCACAACGAGGATACCTCAAGCACCTATACCACGATTCTGCTCGTCGCTTCGGTCGCACTACTCGTTCCGAGCGTACTTGGATACTCGCCAAACGGTTCGGATGACAGTCTGCTTATAGCAAGCTACATTATCGCCTTTCTGCTCGGTCTATACTATCTTAGTATCTTCATCTTCCAGACGAAGACACATATCCACTTCTTCAAAGCGACTGCACGAAGCAGAATCTTCAGACTCAGAAGAAAACGCGGCAAAGGTGAAGAGGACGAAGAGGAGGAAGAGGACAACTACATTTTCGACAGGCTCTCGATAACGGCAAACCTCGTCATAATATTTGCACTCATCTTCATCATTGGAATCATCGCGGAGATCTTTGCAAGCGACGGTATGCAGATAGCTACCGAACACGGAATATCGGCCGCCCTCGCCGGTCTGGTCATAGCCATCATAAGCGTATCTCCGGAGCTTTTTACCGCTATCAAGGCGGCCAAAGGGGACCAGATACAAAGAGTCGTCAATATTGCGATGGGTGCCTCTACGGTTTCGATACTTCTTACCGTTCCGATACTGATGCTCCTGTCGCCTCTTGCCGACATCAGGCTTACACTCGACTTCAACTCGCTGCAAATCGGCGCCTTGATTCTGACTGTGATATTGGCATGGAAGACTACGGACAACGGTGAGACCAACTACGTCGAAGGGATCTCTCACCTGATGTTCTTCTTCGCTTTTGCGGTGATAGCGGCGTTTTATCATTAAAGAGCGAGATACGGCAGAGGGGCCAAGCCCCTCTACCTGCGCTAGCCGCTGTGGCACTAAAGCTTGACCCATAGGGTCAGACCTCCGCTTCGCTTCGCAAGAGTGGTGAAATACTACCAGAGGGAAAAGAAGCCCCTCTACCTACGTTAACACCGGGTTCGCCTCGGCAGCGGGCCCGCCGCGCTGGCGCGGCTTGTCACTTCACTTTGTTCGTTCCGTTTTTCCTCTTTATCCGGCAATACCAACTCTACAATCTTCGGAACCTCTTCAGATACGGTCGAGAGGCATAGCCCCTCTACCTGCGCTGGCCGCTGTGGCACTAAAGCTTGACCCATAGGGGTCAGACCTCCGCTTCGCTTCGCAAAAGTGAGCGAAATACTACCAAAGGGAAAAGAAGCCCTCGACCTGCGTCAACACCGGGCTTAATCTCGATCTTGTTTCCGGTAGAGGATCCGGACAGGTTTTACGACGACACTCCAAACTGTCTATGAGACCAGGCTCTTCAAAAAGAGATCCAAACCGCTCAAAACCAAAGACCGGCTTTTTGACGAACTCTATATGTAAGCGGACAAACTTCAAAGCGCTTTGATCCACTATATGGAGAGAATGGGACAACACGAAGTACGCCTTCTGCAGGAAAAGCGGCATTCGGCAAAACGGCATGAACGTTGTCAAATAGGCGAAAGAGGGTGCTGAACCGCTCTATCCCCGAGCTCTATCCTCCATCCGGTCGCTCTTCTTCCGCTCCCCGGGGCTTTGAAAAAGTTGGCGCTTTGGCTGGGATTGACGATATAGCGGGCGCTCTTCTCTTTGACGAAGGAGCGTCACAAAGCAGGAAGTATCTGCCCGAAGATCAAAACCGTCTCGATATCGCTCTTTGAGATGAAACCCCATGACGGAATTTTCGATGGCATCTTCTTCGCCGTATCGGGGAAAGTAGCGCTGCCGGCTGCATTAGTATAGATAAAATTGTGCTACAATAGTCAAACGATTGCTTAAAAAGAGCATTTTAGCTAAAGATATGGCCAAGCGAATCATAGATGCTCGTCCTGATGATAGTTCGTAAGGGGTGAATATGAAAAATTATTGTTTTTTTAATTATAAAATAATGGGAAAATTATCAAATAGTTTAGCTGCAGCAGCTTTAGCTACATCATTAACTATATCTCCAACAAATGCAGATACTACTAAATCACCAGAAGTAAAGACTGAAATAAAAGATGTAAAAGCGAAAACAAGACAACAACTTGAGATGATGGCTATGGAAAATGAAATAAATTCTATACAAGCTCAAATT
>Ga0256834_1002251_pt1 | contig 12306 bp, 10 predicted proteins | sample 4281140metaG_FD_190536 | JGI IMG/M metagenome (GOLD analysis project Ga0256834, IMG submission 190536) | Hydrothermal vent microbial communities from East Pacific Rise, Pacific Ocean - 4281-140 | ecosystem: Environmental > Aquatic > Marine > Hydrothermal vents | place: Pacific Ocean: East... | reverse complement strand
GATGGACAATTTTAACAGCTGACGGTCAGCCTTCTGCTCATTTTGAACATGATGTAGCCATTGTTAACGGAAAACCAGAACTGCTTTCTACATTTAAATATATCTATGATGCCTTAGGGATTGAGAGTGATGAAGAGGATGAGTTCAGACAATAGACACTAATTTTCACGAAATATTATATGGGAGAATTAATATATAAAAATAAATCTTATCAGATAATTGGAGCCTGTATGGAAACTCATAAGGAACTTGGCAAAGGATTCAGTGAAATTATTTATGGAGACTCTTTAGAAATTGAATTTAAGAAAAATAACATTACATATTCTAGAGAAAAACGATTCAGTTTTAAGTACAAGGGTGAAACTTTACCCCATTACTATATCACCGATTTTATAAATGATAACAAAATAACTCCAGAAATAAAAACTATTGAAAGCTTGACCAGTAGCCACTTTAAACAAACCTTAAATTATTTAGCAGCTTCTAAAATAGAACTTGGGTTACTTGTTAATTTTGGTGAAGATAGTTTAACCTATAAAAGAATTGTTTTATAAAATAATTCGTGAAAATTCGTGAAATTCGTGTCTCTATTTAAATACATACTAAACACTATTCCCCGTCCTTTTTTAATAAAAGTCAGTTATTGGGTACGTCCATTATTTGCTTTATTCCTTAAAGGATCAAAATATACTGACCCGATTGACGGTAAAAGCTTTCGTAAGTTTTTACCTTATGGATATGGCACACAACGCCCAAATGTACTTTCACCAAGTACGTTGTCATTAGAACGTCACCGTTTATTATGGCTGTACCTACAAAACGAAACTAACTTTTTTAAACCTCAGCAACCAAAATTAAAGGTACTACACATGGCACCAGAACAATGTTTTTTAGCTCGTTTTAGAAAGTTAAAACATATTGACTTAATAACAGCCGATCTCTACTCACCTATTGTTGATGTTAAAGCTGATATTCTAGACTTACCTTTTGAAGACAACAGTTTTGATATCATTTTCTGTAACCATGTTTTAGAACATATAGAAGATGATAAAAAGGCAATGCAAGAACTATACAGAGTATTAAAAGTAGGTGGCTTTGGTATCTTTCAAATTCCACAAGACTATTCAAGAGCTATTACCTATGAAGATTTTAGCATTACTTTACCTGAAGAACGTGCCAAGCATTTTGGACAATACGATCACGTTCGAGTTTATGGTAGTGATTATTTTGAGCGATTAAGAACTGTAGGTTTTAAAGTAAATGAAGTAAACTATGCTAAAAAACTCTCAGAAAAAGAAATGGACACCTACCGCTTAATGAAAGGAGAAATTTTACCTGTGTGTTATAAGTAGCCTCACAACTCCTTCAAATCATCAGCTATTACCCAACCCATTTTACCATCAGCTATTTTAATTTTTTTCCAATTATCTAAGCTTTCTAATATCTTGACTTTAGTTCCTTCGTGTAATTCAAAACTCACTTCACTTGCCATGGTTGGTGCGGTTTTTACTTCTATTTTTTGGATAAATACAATAGCTTCTTTATTTGATGCTGTATATTTATAATTTTGATAGGTAATGACAATAGTCAATAAGACCAAAAGTGCACTTACAAAACTGGTTATAAAATACAAACGCTTATGACTAGAACTGTAAGAAAAATGATACAATAAAAATAATAATGCAAACAGAAATGCAAAACTTACAGCCAACCAAGCCCAAGTATTATAGGTCAATTTTAAAATAAAACCTTGATTAAATTTTTGAAATATTGTTTTGGGTAATGGTTCTATATTGTCTAAAGTCATTCGTTTTGCAAAAGCTAAATTAAATTGTGCATCACTATGACTAGGGTTTTGTAACAACACCTTTTCGTAATAATAAATTGCAGGTGCTATTTTATTCAGTTTATAATATGTATTTGCCATATTATACCATAAATCAACAGAAGATATATTATGCTTTTCTAATTCTTTATAAGCAGTTAAAGCTTCACTATATTTTTCATTCTGATATAGTTTATTTGCTTGAGCAAATAAACTGTCAGCTTGAGCAAACAAATTGTTAGAAAAAATTAAAAGTGCTATTATTATTGTTCTTTTCATGTTTAATATATTCCTGTTCTTTATGCTTCGAAATAGAATAACATATAATTTATTTATTAAAGTTGTTTATCAATTTTTGCAATGACCTTTCTGGCAGTTTCATATTCTTCTTGCATCATCACATTGCTAGATGGTGTATATCTAGCATAATCACAATCATCTAACACCTTTACAAACTCATCAATAGAATTTCTATCAACCAATCGTTCTTGCAATAATTCACTTATTTTTTCTTTGCTAATATCAGTGGTTTCGACATGCAATTGTGCTTTTAAATAATTATGTAATGCTTTTTCTAAAGCAATATAAAATGCCTCTTTTTTACCAATCTGTTTCTTGGCTTCAGATAAATATTTTTTTGCCAACTTATCAGCCATTCTTCTTTTATTACCAATAACATCACTATCTCTTTGTTGTTTTTTCCTTCCAATAAAAATCCCAAAAGGTATGGCAAGCAAAGGCAAAACTAATAAAGCATAAAACAACGATGATTTGTAAAAATCTTTAGTATTTGTTTTAGATTTTAAATTTGCTTTTAAACTTATAAATCGAATATCTTTAGCATTGGCCAATACATCCTTTTTAATCACTGAATTTACACCATCAACTTCTGTGGGAATATTACCTTGCGGAACATCAATAATAATTTCATCAGACATAATAGTCTTATAAGCATTCTCTTTTAAACTAAAAAATGAAAATGTTACTGATGGTATTTTATATTTTCCTCTAAATTGTGGTACAATGGTATAAATATCTGAAGTGTTTCCAGAAAACCCATTTATAGTTGTTTTAATATTTTCTTTATGTTCTGGCTCATATTTTTCTAATCCATTTGGAGCCTCAAAATCAGGTAAGTCTATCATTTTTAAATTACCCATACCAGTAACTTCAACTTTAATTTGAGTAGCTTCATTTGCTTTTAACTTCGTTTTGTTCGTGGTAATTTTAAAATCAAAATCACCCACGGCTCCAGAAAAATCATCTGGTTTATTATTTATAGGTAATGGTTTAACTTCAACTGTTCTACTCCCTGCTGATGCTGTATATGATATACTTCTTTTTATTAATCTTCCAAGTATATCTCTTCTTACTGATGGTACTGCCGCTCCAATTTCCATTTCAAGTGGAGTTATAATCAGCTTTCCTGATTTTTGCGGAGTTAAAATCACCTTTTTAACAATTGCATAACGATGGTGCTTCCCTTGAAAACTACCATCTTTAGGCAGTGCTTTTTTTATAGCAACTTCTTGATGTAAAAAACCATTAAATATAGGTGTCTTTGAAGGTTGGAAATTTCTAACTTCTACCTTGGTAACGTCAACAAAAATCTTATAAATAACCGAAATAGATTCACCAACATAAGGATTAGGATTAGACAACTCTGCAATTAAATGAATATTTTGTGAAGCAATATATTGGGGATCATTGGGGTCTTTTGGTATTTCTATAGCTTTGGTTACTGTAATTTTAACAGGGCTTGTTTTAAGGGTAAAGCCCTCGTACTCCATACTTGCTGAAGAAATTGTTAGTTGACCTTTTCTTTTTGGTTCAATGATAAAAGTATAAGTCATTTTAAAAAACTTCTGACCATTGAAATTTGCTGAGCTTACTGCTGGCATAGGCCCAGCCAATACTTTAAAGTCTTTAAAATTTGGAGATTTAAAGTTATCGCCACCTTGTTTATTAATTGTGAATGAAACTTGTAAACGTTCATTTAAACCCATTCTAGTTTTACTTACTGAGGTTTTAAACGATACGTCTTGAGCCAACAAAGGCTGACTCACCAATAACAATATCAATACTATTTTAATGTTTTTAAACATTTAATTAATCTTCTATGTTTTTTAATTTAAATCTTTTATTCTTATTCAAAAGGAAAAATTTCTGTCTCCTGTCTCCTGTCTCCTGTCTCCTGTCTCCTGTCTCCTGTCTCCTGTCTCCTAAATAAAACCTACCAATCCTTTTCTTGTTTTACCTTCTTGCCTTGTGCTTTTTTAGCATTAATTTTCTTTCTGGTTTTATCTTCTTCTTTATTCATCGCTTCTAGCAATTGCTTTACTTGTTGTGGTGTCATTTGACCAGGCTTAGGTTTTGGTGGTTGATTGTCTTTGTTTTTATCACCTTTATCATCCTTTTTATCCTTATTCTGATCTTTATTTTTGTCCTTATTATCGTCTTTTTTATTTTTACCCTTGTCTTTGTCCTTTTCTTTATCGTCTTTTTTCTTATCCTTATTTTCTTTATCTTTATCTTCGTTTTTATTATTTTTCTTTTTATCCTTATCTTTTTTGTCCTTATTATCTTCTTTTTGACTTTCTTCCTTCTTTAATAATTTTTGAGCTAAGGCTAAATTGTAACGCGTTTCATCATCTTTAGAGCTATTTCGCAAGGCATTTTTATACGCTTTAACTGCTTCTGCATATTTTTTTTCCTTCATCATAATATTGCCAATATTATGAAAAGATTCTGCTTTTGTCAACTTGTTTTCTGTTGTTTTAGTAACCAATTCGTACATAGGTAAAGCCTCTTTATACCTATCTTGTTGATAAATAGCATTTCCTAAATTATAACTAGCTTTTTCATAATTAGGATTTTTCTCTATAGCTTTTTTATAATTAGCTTCAGCCTCAGTATATTTTTGCTGATTGTATAATTCATTCCCTGAACGGATAAGTTGTTTCTCATCTAGCTCTGCTTTTGAGGTTTTGTTTTTAGCTTTAGTTTGAGAAAAACCTATCAACACAAAAAACAAAAATAGAATGGTTAAAATCGGCTTCATATTATTTTTCTTTTTGTTCATTAAACAAGTTTAATTTCTGAATCCATTTTGTTTTTTTGTTAAACATCAAAGCGTCTAACAGTAAAAACAAAATCCCTAGAGCTATAAACCATTGAAATTGATCTTTAAAATCAGCAAATTGCTTGGTTTCAAATTCTTTTTTATCAGCCTTAAGTAATACGTCGTTTATATAATCTACAGCTTTGGTGGTACTATTACCATTAATATATTTACCATTGCCATCAGTAGCAATTTTTTGCAAGGTTTTATCATTTAATTGTGTAACAACAACCTCTCCTTCTCTATCTTTTTTATATCCGATAAGTTGCCCTTTATGCTTGATAGGAATCGGACTCCCTTTTGTTGTACCAACACCTACTGTATATATTTTAATTCCTTCTTTAGTGGCTTCATTTGCAATATAACTAACATTTTCTTGATGATCTTCTCCATCAGAAATTATAAATAAATACCGATTGGTTTGGTCATCATCATCATAATAACTCTTTGCCAATTTTAAAGCCTCATTTATAGCTGTACCTTGTGAAGATACCATATCAGGGTTTGCACTTTGTAAAAACATTTTTGCAGCTGCATGATCTGTAGTAATTGGTAATAAAGGGTAAGCATTACCTGCATAAATGATAATCCCTACTCTATCACCACCTAATTTGTCAATAATTTTTGACGTTATTTGCTTGGCTTTTTCTAAACGATTAGGACCAATATCTTCTGCCAACATACTTTTAGAAACATCTAAGGCAAAAACAACATCAACACCATCTTTCTTTATTGTTTTTAATTTTGTTCCCATTTTGGGATTTACCAAAGCGATAATTAAAAAGGATAAAGCCAAAGCTACCATTAATGTTTTAAAAAAAGACTTGAATGGTGAAGATTCAGGACTTAATCTTTCTAATAAATTAGGGTTTGAAAATAACTTCTGTTTTCTTTTTCTCCATAAAGAAAATAAGAAATACGCAAGAAAAAGCATCGCAACTACGATGAAGTAATAAAAATATATTTTTTCTTCTAATTGATACATTCTATTTGTTAATTTACACTACTGTTATATCAGCAATAAATAACTGATTATCCCTAATTATCTATATAAAGCTCCTAAATATTGTAAACTTTAATAACATTTCTAATACTATAAAAAACCCAGCTAAAAAGACAAATAGTCTGTATTTTTCTTGATAGTTATAGTATTTATATTCCTCTATTTCTGTTTTTTCTAATTTATTAATTTCATCATAGATTGAAGCCAACTTTTCATTATCGGTAGCTCTAAAATATTTTCCGTCTGTAGTTTTTGCAATAAACTGTAATAATTTCTCATCAATTTCTACAGGTAGTACTCTATATACTAGCCGACCACTAAAATCTATTTCAACAGGAAATTCTGCCATTCCGTTAGTACCGATACCTACAGTATATACCTTAATACCTAGTTCTTTTGCAAGTTCTGCCGCTATTTTAGGGTCTATAAAACCTGAATTATTTACACCATCTGACAATAAAATAATTACTTTACTTTTAGCTTTACTGTCTTTTATTCTATTGATTGCAGAGCCTAATCCCATGCCAATGGCAGTACCACCATCAATATCTCCCCATTTTAACCGCTTAATTGTATTGATTACTATTCTTTTATCACTAGTTAATGGCGTTTGAGTATAGCTTTCACCAGAATAAACTACAATACCTATTCTATCATTAGGTCTTTGAGTTACAAAATAAGTAGCAACGTCTTTTAAAGCCTCTAAACGGTTAGGTTTCAAGTCTCTTGCCAACATACTTGATGAAACATCAATAGCCATAACAATATCTATACCGCTAGTTGTTTTTACTTTCTTATTTACCTCAACATTTCTAGGTCTGGTCATAGCCAAAATCAATGCTGTTAAAGCCAATAAACGCAGTATATTTAATATAGGTTTTAGCTTTACTAAAAATGAGGGTTCAACAAAACTTTTACTATTTGAAATTTTGAAAGTTGCCTTATTTTTATTCCGCATAAAAAAATACCAAAATGCCAATAATGGAACTAGCACTAACAGCCATAAAAACTCAGGGTTTGTCAACTCAAAATTATTCCACATCTTCTGTATTTATTTTTAATGAGTTCTGTTGTATTGTATTCTTAATATTTTCGACTGATTTAGCTACATTAGAAATACTAAGAATAAAAAAGAATCCTATCAATAAAAAAACTAAAATAATTACTATTTTAACCAACATTGAAGGTGTTTTGTATATAGGTTTCTGAACAATTATAGTTTTTTTAATACTTTTTATATCATTAATTTTTACATTACCAACTATTGATGGATGCATAATGTTTACAATATCTTCAGCATCATTTCTATGTAACTCAATTTCATTTGAAAGTGGTCTATATTTTGCAAATTTCACCAAATCAGCCTCTTTTAGTAACCTTTGCAATTTTTGTAAAGCTTTATCAGAAATGTTCAATGAGCTCGATTTATTAATATCAGTAATGGTTGCTATCAAGTCATTTGTAGTTGATTCTAAAGCAGGGATTCTCATTTCTCTTTCTATATAAGCCCTTACAATATCAGTCAACTCAACATAATATTTTTTTATTTTATTCTGTTGCCAGAGCTGTTTGTCATCTAATTCTTTCAATTTTTTCAAGGCTAAATCATACGCTGGTATTCTCGCTTCAATCTCCTCTAGGGTTTCTTTTTTTCTAAAAACAAAGTATAAAACAAGTGCCAAAACTAAAAGTACAACAACTAGCCACCACAAATAAGGCTTCACATCTTCAAAAGTATATGGTTCATTATGAACTGCCTTAATAGGAAACATTTTTTGTTTTAAGGTATCAACAGCAACCGTTGCTACATCAACAACTATAGAATCTGTCAAATATTCCTGACTCCAAACATTTATTTTTTGTTGCGGAATAACATATCTACCGCTATCAAAACTTGTCAATACATATTTTCTAACCAATCTATTTTTTAGGGTATCAATGTTTAAAGTTTCTACAATTTCAATTTTACCTGTGGCATCTAATTGCAATTCAGGAAAAACAACACCTGTTTCTATATTGTCAACAAAAATTTGATAATTAATCTGCTCGCCAATTCTAATCTTTGTGGTATCAACACTTACTTTGACTTTAGGTTTTTCTTGAGAAAACCCTAAAAACCCTATGAAAAGTATAATATAAAGTAGCTGTTTTTTCATTATGCTCCTTTTCGTTTAAAATAACCCAAAAGTTTTTTTACATAACTTTCATCAATACTTGTATTGATTATACCTGAACCGCTTTTCTTAAATGTGTTTTCAAAATAGTTTACAGTTTCTAAATACTGTGCTGCATAATTAGTTCTCACTTTTTTTGAACTTGTATCTACCAAAATTGTTTTACCTGATTCTGCATCTAATACAGGTAACATTCCTAAAGAGGGCAACTCTTTTTCGAACCTATCATAAACTCTTATACCAGTTACATCATGCTTTCTACCTACAATTTTTAAAGCGTTTTCATAAGCATCATCCATAAAATCAGACAAAATAAAAATAATCGCTTTCTTCTTCATTACATTAGACAAATAACGTAATGCTTGTGTGATGTCTGTCTTTTTACTTTTTGGTTGAAACTCTATTAGTTCTCTTATAATACGTAATACATGTCTTTTTCCTTTCTTTGGAGGAATAAATAATTCTATTTCATCTGAAAATAATAATAAGCCTACTTTATCATTGTTTTGAATGGCAGAAAATGCTAAGGTGGCACTAATTTCAGTAATGGTTTCTCTTTTAAATTGTTTGGTGGTACCAAAAGATTCTGACCCACTAATATCAACCATTAATAACATGGTCAATTCACGCTCTTCCTCAAAAACTTTCACAAAAGGCTCATGATAACGTGCGGTAACATTCCAATCTATTGCTCTAACATCATCTCCAAATTGATATTGACGCACTTCAGAAAAAGTCATACCTCGTCCTTTAAAAGAACTGTGATATTCTCCTGAAAAAATATGATCAGACAGCCTACGTGTCTTAATCTCTATTTTACGAACTTTTTTAAGTATTTCTTTAGTATCCATTATCCTCTCTCCCAAACCCTCTCTCCCAAGGAAAGAAGACTTTAGACCTGTGTTAATTTAAAATAATTTATGAATCTTCAATGTTTTTTGATTTTTTACAAACACAACCCCTCCCTTTTGGGGAGGTTAGGTGGGTATTAAGGCACTTCTACTTCATTAACTATTTTATTAATAATATCTACTGAAGTAATATTTTCAGCTTCGGCTTCATAGGTAATTCCTACTCTATGACGAAGCACATCATGTACAACAGCCCTAACATCTTCAGGTATTACGTAACCTCTCCGTTTGATAAATGCAAAACATTTTGCTGCCATAGCTAAATTAATACTTCCTCTAGGTGATGCACCAAAGCTAATTAAGGGTTTTAAATCTGGCAATCTATATTCTTCTGGAGAACGTGTAGCAAAAACAATATCTAATATATATTTTTCTATTTTTTCATCCATATAAACTTCTTGAACAGCCTTTCTCGCACTCAAAATTTCTTTAAGACTAACCACCGCATTTACTTTTTCAAAACTTCCTTTAAGGTTGTTTCGCATAATCAACTGCTCTTCTTCTAATTTCGGATAATCAATAACCGTTTTTAGCATAAAACGATCTACTTGAGCTTCAGGTAAGGTATAGGTACCTTCTTGCTCAATGGGATTTTGCGTTGCCATTACCAAAAATGGCTCTGGCAATTTAAATGTGGTATCACCAATAGTAACTTGATGCTCTTGCATGGCTTCTAATAAAGCTGATTGTACTTTTGCAGGAGCTCTATTTATTTCATCTGCCAACACAAAATTAGCAAAAATAGGTCCTTTTTTAATGGTAAAATCATTTTCTTTCATGTTATAAATCATTGTACCTATAACATCAGCAGGCAATAAATCAGGTGTAAATTGAATTCTACTAAATGATCCTTTCACTGCTTTTGAAAGAGTATTAATAGCAAGTGTCTTCGCAAGACCTGGCACTCCTTCTAATAAAATATGACCGTTACCTAACAAACCTATCAATAAGCGTTCAATCATGTGTTTTTGACCCACAATAACTTTATTCATTTCTAAAGTTAATAAGTCTACAAAGGCACTTTCTTTTTGAATTTTTTCATTAATAGCTCTAATATCAACACTTGGGTTTTGTTCTTCCATTTTTTTATTAAAATTTATCGCAATACTACATTAATATTTTAAGGACAACAAACATACTATTTGCCGAAAGTTTTTGCTGTTAAAATTTGGTTAAAATGATTCTAATAAATTCTTAAATTTAATTGAAAAAATTCAATAGCAATTTTACATTTTTAAATTGCTTTTGTTACGAAAAAACAAATTTAATGGATTGTTTTTTGTAAACTAGTAAAAAAAAGTAATCTTTGTCAGATATAAACTAATTTAAACATTAAAAGTATGAAAACAAAAATTAACTTATTTTTAGCATTAATGTTATTGTCTATTACTGCATTTGCACAATCATATACGGTGAGCGGTGTGGTTAAAGACGATACCAATCAACCCTTACCTGGTGTTACGGTAGTAATAAAAGGTACTACTACCGGTACTACAACAGATTTTGACGGTAACTATTCGTTAGAAGCGAACAATGGTGATGTTTTAGTCTTTTCTTTTGTTGGTTTTGAAGATCAACAAATAACAGCCAATGGTAATGCCACTGTAAATATAACTATGGCTTCAGGTTTAGAACTAAATGAGGTAGTTGTTATTGGCACAAGAAATCCGAACAGAACAGCTACTGACACAGCTGTGCCTGTTGATGTGATTAATGTATCAGAATTAATTACTGCTGGTCCTCAAGTGAATGTGAACCAAATATTAAATTATGTTGCTCCTTCATTTACATCTAACACGCAAACAATTTCTGACGGTACAGATCATATTGATCCTGCGTCATTAAGAGGTTTAGGACCTGATCAAGTTTTAGTATTAATTAATGGAAAAAGAAGACATAATTCTTCTCTAGTAAATGTAAATGGTACTTTTGGTAGAGGAAGTGTTGGTACAGATTTAAATGCTATTCCCGCTGCTTCAATTGCACGTATTGAAGTTTTACGTGATGGTGCTGCTGCACAATATGGTTCTGATGCGATTGCTGGTGTCATCAATATTGTATTGAAAAAAAGCACAAATGAATTAAATTTAAATATAACTACTGGTGCAAATTTCTCTGAAAATGCAAACAATCAAACTGGTGGTAGTGATGGTCAAACAACCAACATCAGTGCAAACTACGGTTTAGATTTAGGTAGTAATGGAGGGTTTATAAATTTTACTGGTGACTTTGATGTAAGAGAAGATTACAGTAGAATGAAAGAATTTGAAGGAGATATCTTTAGTCAATATAATACTATTGAAAGGTTTGCTAATAATGATGGTTACGATTTAACTAAATTATTAGATGATGATGTTTCTGATGTCATACAATATGGTAATATGGCTGGATTTGGTTTAGATCAAAATGCAACTAAAGCTGAATTACAAGCAATTTTATTAGACGACAATACTGAATCTGAACTAACTGCTCGTGGTCAAACTAGAAGTGATTATAATATGAGGGTTGGTCAATCAGCTTTAAGAGGTGGTCGTTTCTTTGCAAATCTATCTTTACCTTTAGATGATAATGGAACTGAGTTGTACTCTTTTGCTGGAATCAGTTCAAGAGTAGGTAATTCTGCTGGTTTCTATAGGTTACCAAGCCAAAATAGAACTTTTACTCCAGCGTATATTAACGGTTTCTTACCTGAAATTAATTCTGCTATAACAGATAAGTCTTTTGCTGTAGGTATTAAAGGAAAAGTTGCTGACTGGGATGTCGACTTTAGTAATACATATGGTAAAAATAGATTTATATATACTATTGGTAATACTTTTAATGCTTCACTTCAAAGTGCTTCGCCTACTACTTTTGATGCGGGTGGATATTCTTTTGCACAAAACACTACAAATTTAGACATAAGTAAGTTTTATGAAGACACCATGTCTGGGCTTAATGTTGCTTTTGGAGCTGAATACAGAGTCGAAACTTATGAAATTGAAGCTGGTGAAGAAGCATCACACTCTCAATATACAGCTGACGGACAAGTGATTACTTTAGACAGTCAAAGCCCTTCTGTAGATTTCTTTGGAAGATCAAGACCAGGAGGTTCTCAAGTTTTTCCAGGTTTTAGTCCAAAAAACGAATTGTCAAGAGGCAGAAGTAGTGTTGCTGGTTACCTTGACTTAGAAGCTGATATTACTGAAAATTTTTTACTAAGTGCTGCAATCAGATATGAAGATTATTCTGATTTTGGTTCTACTCTTAATTTTAAATTGGCAACTAGAATA
>Ga0256834_1002250_pt1 | contig 12309 bp, 10 predicted proteins | sample 4281140metaG_FD_190536 | JGI IMG/M metagenome (GOLD analysis project Ga0256834, IMG submission 190536) | Hydrothermal vent microbial communities from East Pacific Rise, Pacific Ocean - 4281-140 | ecosystem: Environmental > Aquatic > Marine > Hydrothermal vents | place: Pacific Ocean: East... | reverse complement strand
GAATTCCTTCAGTTTTAACTTAAAATTATCAATAATACCAAAATAGCAACCAGCAGTAACGAAAACTATTCAAGGCTGAAATGTGAGTTGAAAAATAAACCCCGACTTTATAGACAGACTCTAATTAATTGTTTGGTCGTCCATTTGTCTTCGGCATAGCTAAAATCTCCTTGCTCTTCTGAAATTTTGTTGAGTACCTCAAGGGTGTATGAAGTGGATTTTTCTATACATTCGGTAAATTCAAACTCCTTAGTTAAAGAAATATAATGCCTAAATAAAGCTACATAATCGTTTGCCATAATTTGTTTTTTATCATTACTCATTGAACATTGTTAATTACCCATTAAAAACTACTTAATATATGTTTTTCTAAATTGCTCAATACTTGCTTTTCTACCCACTACAATAAAATACCAATCGTTTTTTAAAACGGAGTCTGGGTCTGGGTTAATTTGTAATCCGCCACCACGTTTGCCAACCGCCATAATATTAGCTCCAGTTTGCGATCGTACATGAATATCTTTAATTGTCTTGCCTTTAAACTCTTCCTTAAACTGTTCAAAATAAAATTCTTCTACTTCAAAACCTCCCTCAATGCCCTCCAGCATATTAATAAACTTAATAATATACGGTTTGGTAATTAATTGAGCCATATGTCTTCCACCTAATGTATCTGGCATAACCACTTGGTCAACACCAGCTTTTCTTAGTTTCTTCTCAGCATGGTGGTTATTAAGTCTTGAAATTACCGTAATATCTTGTCTTAATTCTTTGGCAGTCAAGGCAATAAATACATTTTGAGCATCTTCGGGTAAGGTGGATATAATGTGAGTGGCTTTAGCAATATTGGCTTTTTCCAACACTTCTTCTCTACTGGCATCGCCTAAAATTACATGTGTTTTTTTTGTGTCAATATTATCATCAATAATAGATTTACTATGTTCAATAACTACAAAAGGAGTGCCCTGTTTTATGAGTTCTTCACAGGCTCTTCTGCCATTTCTGCCATAGCCACATACAATTACGTGGTTTTTTAATTTCATGATTTCCTTGTAATTAAAGTACTTATTAAATTCTCTTCTAAACTCTCCTTCAAACACATAACTAGCCATATAAGCTACAATGTAAGCAAAAATACCAACGTTAAATAAAATGTAAAAACTGACAAATAGTTTCCCTCCATCCGAAAGTGGGCGAAGCACCTTATATCCAACCGTAGATAAAGTAATGGCTGTCATATAAAATGAGTCGAGCAAAGAGTACCCTTCAATGGTAGAAAAACCAATCATGCCTGCTAAAATACTAATTCCGATTAGGCTCAGACTGATAACCATTTTTTGCAACCCTTTACTCATAGGCACTAAGGTAATGAACGTTTTAATTGTTTCTCCGCCTTCTCACGAATAACCGCTTGCACAGTTCTTGCATCTATCTTAGATTCTAACCATGAGATAATATCAAAATAAATAAAAGCTCTTTTTTCATAAGGGTTGGTTTCCAAAGGAAGCAGTTGAGAACGCAATAGTTTAAATCGTGCTTTCATTTCTTCATTTGAGAGCCGTGCAGAGCCTAACCTTCTCAAAAAATTAAGAATGTACTTTTGGTAAAGTTGTAGATTTTTCTTTTTTAGTAGAAACCGATAGGTAGATCGTATATAATAATCAATTACATCTTGGTTGCCGAGTTCGTAATGGCATATTAAACTGAGGATTCGAGCAAAACCGTGCACATCTTCTCGTAAATCAATATTTTCAGTGTTAATTATTTTATTTAGCCAAATTAATGATTCACTATACTCATTATTGCCTACGTACAGGCAAGCAATTTTGTAAAACATAACTAAGCGCGAGTGTGCATCTAATTCATTATAATAAGCTTCTAATTGAGGCTTAATTCGGTCAAGCATACGCACGCCCTCGGTAAAATGACCTCTCATAAACAAGCCATTAAATTCGTGTACATAACTGTATTTAAATAGTTTTTTATGCACATTTTCAGTAAAAGTGATGTTGGGTATAAACCTGATTTTTCTAAATCGTCTTTTAGAAAGTGAGAACTCTCTGTACAAGCCTAACCGCGACTGGGCTATCATTAAGCTGTTTAAAGCCTGAATGTAAGTTTCAAGTTTAGTTTTAATGATAATTTGATTATCAAATAGACTAACCCATTTTTTAGCATATTTATATCCTTTTTCAAAGTCTTGGATAAAGAAATAGTAATTTATGTAGAGCGAGTACAAGCTAAACTTTTCATTCAAGCTCAAGTCTGGCTCATCCAAATCAATCATGCTACTTTTAAAAATGCGGATTACTGTTTCGTGGTCAGTCGCATTTCGAATAAATCCTATTTTTTGGTAAAGCGAGTTTAATTCTAGTTGAATACTTGTAAATCGGTTGATATTATTAATGCGTTTGTTAGTTGCACTCGATTCTTTAATTATCTCTCCCACTGCCTTTCGGGAGTCACCATTGGCAGTTTGCAGTACTACATTTTTTTGCCATTTGAGTACCACTAATAGCAACTCAGGGTTATCACTTTTATAAGCGAGAGCTTTGGCTTTTTTTAGCTGATTGGCACATTGTTTATATTGGCTTCGATTAAATAGCAACTGTGCATAATCAATCATTTCTCGAATTTGAGCATCTATGGAAGAAGAAAGGTGAAATCTGCGTAGCGTTTGAAGAATTTTTTTATAAAGGTTGGCTTTGAGGTTCGGGAGTTGCCCTTCAGATACGAACGGATAAGCCTCATGTGGATTAAAATTCGATTGTTGATCTACCTGATTGAATAGTTGGGCATACTTCGAATCTCCAATATTTGCCAACGAATTTAGCTTGAAATACCTCTTTTCACTCGAACTCATACTTTTAATGAGTTCATAAAGTTCGTTTGATTGAGGTTTAGACATTGTACTTATTATTTTATAAATATAGTAAAAATAGTTTTATATCAATGTTTTACGAACTAAGAAATTGTATTTATATTCAAACTTGGCATTTTATGCTTTTTATGCTTCAAATATTTTTGAGACTTTAGAATCAACTTGAAATTAGACCATGGGACAAAAAGTAAAGATATTCGACACCACATTAAGAGACGGAGAACAGGTACCTGGTTGCCAACTCAACAAAGATGACAAACTCAATGTTGCTGCTGCTCTCGATAAACTGGGTGTTGATATTATCGAAGCTGGTTTCCCTATTTCCAGTCCGGCTGATTTTGATTCTGTAAAATCAATTGCTCAGCAAACCGAAAATGCTAGTGTCTGCGGTTTAACAAGGGCTATTGAAAAAGATATTGATGTAGCTGCAGAAGCTATAAAGCCTGCCAAACGACCTAGAATTCACACAGGTATTGGCACCTCGGATTTGCATGTGTTTTCTAAATTAAGAACCACCAAAGAAGATGTACTTGAGCGTGGGGTAGCCGCAGTTAAGTATGCTAAAAAATATGTTGAGGACGTTGAGTTTTACGCAGAGGATGCAGGTAGAACTGATAACGAATTTCTTGCCAGAGTAGTAGAAGCAGTGATTAAAGCAGGAGCTACTGTAATTAATATTCCTGACACTACAGGTTATTGCTTGCCAAATCAGTTTGGAGCGAAAATTAAATACTTGAAAGAAAATGTTACTGGCATTGATAAAGTAGATATAGCAGCTCATTGCCATAATGATTTAGGTTTGGCCACAGCCAATGCTATTTCAGCTGTGCAAAATGGAGCTACACAAGTAGAATGTACCATTAATGGCATTGGCGAAAGAGCAGGAAATACTTCGTTAGAAGAGGTAGTAATGATTATAAAACAGCATGAAGATATGCCGTTTTATACGGGTGTGGACACAACAATGTTAACAGCGGTGAGCCATTTGGTGGAAGATAAAATGAATATGCCTGTGCAAGCAAACAAAGCCATTGTGGGAGCAAATGCTTTTGCCCACTCTTCTGGTATTCATCAGGATGGTATGCTTAAGAACAGGCAAAACTATGAAATTATAGATCCTGCTTTGGTGGGAGCAAGTGGTAGTTCCATTGTGCTTACGGCACGAAGTGGAAGACATGCACTTAACTATCGCATAGAAAAAATCGGAATCAAGTTGAATAAGCAGCAGCTAGACGAAGTGTATGAACAGTTCTTATTAATGGCGGATGAAATTTCTTTAGTAGGAGATGACGAATTGAAAAAATTAGTGGCCGACTATGTTGTAACAAACATCAACTCATAAGATGGCAGGAAAAACATTATTTGATAAATTATGGGATTCGCACGTGGTGCGAAAAGGAGAGCAAGGTCCCGATGTACTTTACATCGACCGACATTTGATCCACGAGGTAACTAGTCCTCAGGCTTTTGCTGGAATTGAAAAAAGGGGTGTGCCTTTGTTTCGTCCGAAGCAAACCATTGCCACGGCCGACCATAATGTGCCTACCCAGAATCAGCATCTTCCTATAAAAGAAGAGCTTTCTCGAAAACAAGTAGAAGCATTAAAAACGAACTGTGAAAAACATGGTGTAGAGCTTTATGGCTTAGGACACCCTAACCAAGGAATTGTACATGTAATTGGGCCAGAGTTGGGTATTACCCAACCAGGTATGACCATGGTTTGTGGTGATAGCCATACCTCAACCCACGGAGCATTTGGATCCATTGCCTTTGGTATTGGTACAAGCGAAGTAGAGCAAGTTTTTGCTACCCAATGTGTGTTGCAAACAAAACCAAAATCAATGCGAATTGAGGTAAATGGTACTCTTAATAAAGCCGTAACAGCTAAAGATATTATTCTCTACATAATTTCAAAATTATCTACCTCAGGAGGAACTGGTTATTTTGTAGAGTTTGCAGGTTCTGCATTCGAAAGCCTTTCTATGGAAGGTAGAATGACGGTTTGCAACATGAGTATTGAACTTGGTGCTCGTGGAGGAATGATTGCACCTGACCAAACTACGTTTGATTACATAAAAGGTAGAGATTTTGCCCCACCATCTGGCGGAGACCAATGGGATAAAAAATTAGTGTATTGGAAAACATTAGTAACGGATGCCGATGCTGAATATGATAAAGTGGTAACCTTTGATGCTGCTGACATTGCACCAATGATCACGTTTGGCACTAACCCAGCAATGGGAATAAAAATTAGCGATAAGGTGCCTTCAGCAAATGGAGATGAGTCTTTTAATAAGGCCTTGGATTATATGCAAATGGAAGCCGATACCGACATTATTGGTAAGCCAGTTGACTATGTATTTATTGGTAGCTGTACCAATTCTCGTATTGAGGACTTACGAGCAGTGGCCAATATTGTGAAAGGTCATAAAAAAGCGGAGAACATTACAGCTTGGATTGTACCTGGCTCTAAACGAATTGAAGCCCAAGCCATTGAAGAAGGTTTAGACAAAATTTTAATAGATGCAGGATTTGAACTTCGTCAACCGGGCTGCTCAGCTTGTTTGGCAATGAATGAAGACAAAGTGCCCGAAGGGAAATACTGCGTATCTACTTCCAATAGAAATTTTGAAGGACGCCAAGGCCCCGGTTCACGAACAATGCTAGCAAGTCCAGAAACGGCTGCGGCAACTGCATTAAAAGGATTTGTAACCGATGCAACGGAATATTTAAACTAGGAGAATGGAAAAATTTACAAAAATCAGTTCGCCTATTATTCCATTGCCACTTGAAAATGTGGATACAGATCAAATTATTCCTGCACGTTTTTTAAAGTCAACTAGTAGAGATGGGTTTGGTGAAAACCTTTTTCGTGATTGGCGATTTGATAAAGAAGGAAATACGAATACAGACTTTGTTTTAAACAAAATCACCGAAGGAGAAATTCTAGTAGCTGGCAAAAATTTTGGTTGTGGCTCTAGTCGAGAGCATGCAGCTTGGGCTCTTACCGATTATGGGTTTAAAGTAGTAGTCTCCAGTTTTTTTGCTGACATTTTTAAAGGCAATGCACTTAATAATGGCCTCTTGCCAGTGCAGGTTTCTGAGGCCTTTTTGCAAGCCATTTTTGATTCGAGTAGCGAGTTGGAAGTTGACCTTGAAAAGCAGGTAATAAGAATTAAGGATACGGGAGCAGAAGAGTCGTTTGACATTTCTGCCTATAAAAAACATTGTTTAGTTAATGGATTAGATGATATCGATTTCTTGCTCAGCAATAAAGAAGAGATTGAAAAATTTGAATTAAATAGAAATTAGAAAACTTTTCCTGGACTTGTTCCGGGAACCCCCTTTTGGGTTTATAAATAGATAAATGGGAATAACTAAAAATATAGCAGTTCTACCAGGAGACGGAATCGGCCCTGAAGTAACTGACCAAGCAATTAAAGTATTAAATGCCATTGGCGAACGTTTCGGCCATTCGTTTAATTATACGCAAGGCCTAATTGGAGCAGTTGCAATTGATGAAACAGGTAACCCATTTCCAGATGAAACAGAAGAAGTGTGCAAAAATGCAGATGCTATTTTATTTGGCGCCATTGGTGATCCCAAATACGATAACGATCCATCGGCTAAAGTAAGACCAGAACAAGGCTTACTTAAAATGCGTAAAAATTTGGGTTTGTTTGCCAACATTCGCCCTGTAACCACTTATGACCAATTAGCAGATATTTCTCCACTTAAAAATGAGATTATCAAAGGGGTTGATTTTGTGGTTTTTAGAGAATTAACTAGTGGTATTTATTTTGGCGAGCCAAGAGGAAGATCAGAAGACGGAAATACGGCTTTTGATACGTGTTTATACAAAACAGAAGAAATTGAGCGTGTAACAAAGTTAGCATTTGAGGCAGCTCAAAAACGTAGCAAGAGATTAACATTGGTGGACAAGGCCAATGTGTTAGCCACTTCTCGCTTATGGCGAGAAAAGGTAACGGCAATGGCTCCTAATTATCCAGATGTAACACTTGATTTTATGTTTGTGGATAATGCGGCTATGAAAATAATCCAAAACCCTAAGCACTTTGATGTAGTGGTAACCGAAAATTTGTTTGGTGATATTATTACCGATGAGGCTTCTGTGTTATCGGGCTCATTGGGGATGTTGCCTTCAGCATCTATCGGAACAGGCATTAGTTTATTTGAGCCAATTCATGGTTCATATCCAGAAGTTGCTGGGCAAGGAAGAGCAAACCCAATGGCAGCTATTTTATCTGCAGCAATGCTGTTAAACCATAGTTTTGGATTGCTAAATGAAAGTAAAATGATTGAAGATGCAGTAAAAGAGGCCATTACAGCAGGAGTTTGTACCGAAGATTTAAAACCTTCTAAAGTACACTCAACTAGCGAAGTGGGAGAATTTATTGTGAATAAAATAAATGAGGCTGTAGTGGTCTAGAGGAAAATATTCCTCGAAATATAAAAATTGAGCAATAATGATTATTGAAATATAATTTCTATACATTTGGTACTTCTAAGAAAAGTACTAATGAAAAAGATAGAAATTATTTCACTGATTATTATGGATGTCATTCCAATGATATCGAGGTGAGGTAGTGTCTTAAAAATTATATAAGCGCCATTCTCACAACGAGGATGGCGCTTTTTTTATGTTAAAACTAGATATGATTAACCAAGTAGAAGTAGTAGTGATAGAAATTATTATTATCCTGATTATTATCAGTAGATAAACAAAAGTTATTGAGAAAAAGGTAAAAGCCTTTCTCCCGATAGCTATCGGGAGAAAGGCTTTTTTTATACATAAATTATGATGAAAAGTAAGTATTACAATGACAAAACGGTCATCTTTTTAGACGGCAACTGGGTAAAAGCGAAAGACGCAAGCGTTTCACTTTTTAGCCAGACTTTACATTATGGAATTGGTGCATTTGAGGGTATTCGTGCCTACCAAACTCCTTCGGGTATATCGCTTTTTAAAGCAGGTAGTCACTTTCGAAGACTACTTCATTCGCTTGAAGTGTTAAATATTAAAATCCCTTATACAGAGGAAGAACTTTTTAATATCACTCAGAAATTACTTCAAAAAAATAATCTCCGGAATGCGTACGTGCGCCCTTTGGTGTTTTTAGATGAAGATATGAGACTAACACCAACATCTAAGGCACATGTAATGATTGCCGCTTGGGAGTGGGGACAATTATTGGGCAGCGGAGAATTGAACTTAACTCTTTCTACTTTTTATCGCCCAGAGAAAAAATCTTTACCCGTAACGGCTAAGCTTATTGGTAATTATACCAATGGCATATTGGCTTCGCAAGAAGCACGTGCCAAAGGCTTTGACGAAGCTTTAATGTTTGATGTGCAAGGCAATATTGCTCAGGCACCAGGAGCTAATTTCTTTTTAGAAATAGACGGAGAACTTTATACTTCATCATCAGCCAGTATTATGTCGGGCATTACACGAAAAGTGGTGATGGAGTATGCCAAAGAGATGGGGGTGAAAGTGCACGAGCAAGATATTACAGTAGATATGATTCATGAAGCAGACTCAGCATTTTTAACCGGAACGGCCACAGAGGTGGTAAGTGTGCGGTCAATTGAAGGTGAGCAAATGAAACTTCAATGGGAAGATTCCATTGGTTCTCAATTGGCTGAAATTTACCAACATCGAATTCGCCACGATGATTACCACTCAATGACCATAGTTTAAAAAAAAAAATATAATTCCGTCATTACGAAGGAGGTACGACTGAAGTAATCTATGCTTTATAAACAGATTGCTTCGTTACACTCGCAATGACGTAACAAGAAATAAATGAAAGAACTAAATACATACAGTAAAAATATCACACAAGATCCAACGCAACCTGCAGCACAAGCAATGCTGCACGCCATTGGATTAACAACAGCCGATTTTAAGAAAGCCCAGGTAGGCATAGTAAGTACTGGTTTCGAAGGAAACCCTTGCAACATGCACCTGAACAGCTTGGCCGTAGAAATAAAAAAAGGCGTTGATAAAAGTGATCTTAAAGGATTGATTTTTCACACCATAGGTGTAAGCGATGGAATTTCTATGGGAACTCCCGGGATGCGTTATTCGTTGCCATCTCGTGATATTATTTCTGATTCCATAGAAACAGTAATGAACGCTCAGCATTATGATGGCGTTGTTGCTGTGGTAGGTTGCGATAAAAATATGCCTGGTGCTATGATTGCCATAGGACGTTTAAACCGCCCTGCCATTTTGGTATATGGTGGCACTATAGCCGCTGGTGAATATAAAGGGAAAAAGCTTGATGTTGTTTCCGCTTTTGAGGCTCTGGGTGAAAAGATTGCAGGCAATATTTCAGAAGATGATTTTAAAGGAGTTGTAAAAAGTGCTTGCCCGGGAGCAGGAGCTTGTGGAGGCATGTACACAGCCAATACCATGTCATCAGCCATTGAAGCCTTGGGATTAAGCTTGCCTTACAGTAGTTCAAACCCTGCAGTAAGCACAGACAAACATTCGGAGTGCGATCATATTGGAGCCGCTATGCGCAACCTGTTAGAAAAGGACATAAAACCCAGAGATATCCTTACAAAAAAAGCATTTGAAAATGCGCTTGCTTTAATAATGGTATTAGGAGGTTCTACCAATGCCGTACTGCATATGATTGCCATGGCAAAATCGGTAAATGTTGATTTAACATTAAAAGATTTTCAGCGAATAAGCGACAAAACCCCATTTTTGGCCAATTTAAAACCAAGTGGACAATATGTGATGGAAGACCTACATAAAGTGGGTGGCGTGCCTGCTGTAATGAAGTATATGTTGAAAAATAACATGCTTCACGGAGATTGTCTAACTGTAACAGGTTATACGGTAGCAGAAAATCTTGCTTACGCAGAAGGATTAAAAGAAGGCCAAGACGTAGTACATACTTTGGAGAATCCAATTAAGGAATCTGGGCACTTGCAGATACTTTTTGGGAACCTGGCTACAGAAGGTTCGGTTGCAAAAATTACGGGTAAAGAAGGGCTCATTTTTGAAGGAACGGCTAAAGTATATGAATCGGAATATGCTGCCAATGATGGCATTGGTGCAGGTGAAGTTAAAAAAGGCGATGTAGTCGTAATTCGTTACGAAGGGCCAAAAGGAGGGCCTGGAATGCCCGAAATGTTAAAGCCAACCGCATCTATTATGGGAGCTGGCTTAGGTAAAGAGGTCGCCCTTATCACCGATGGTCGTTTTTCGGGTGGCACACACGGTTTTGTGGTTGGGCATATTACTCCTGAAGCACAAGTAGGAGGAGCTATTGCCTTAGTAAAAGATGGTGACATTATCCGAATTGATGCTGAAACAAATTCTATTGAGGTTAAGGTTTCTGATGAGGAGCTGGCTATGCGTAAAGAAAAATGGCAACCTCAGCCCTTAAAGAAAACAAGCGGAAGCTTATATAAATATGCCAAACTCGTTTCTACCGCATCAGAAGGATGCGTAACGGATGCGTAACGAAGTTGGGAGTCAGGAATCAGAAGTCCGAAGTTAAAGTACTTCCGACTTCAAACTCCTAGCTCCAAATTAAACGTCATTCAGAGGCCGTGCCTGCTGGCAGGCAGGGAGGAACGACCGAAGAATCTCAACAGTTGAAACGAATAGAACAATAGTAAAGAGTACAATAAATTAACAATCAAAAAATGGAAACACTTGTAAAAGAACATCCTGGACAAACAAAAGCGAAACCTCAAAAAGTGACAGGCTCAGAAGCCATTATTTTATCACTCTTAAACGAAGGTGTCAAGGAAGTCTTTGGTTATCCGGGTGGCGCCATTATGCCCTTGTACGATGAATTGTACAAATACGAAGATAAACTAACCCACTACCTGATGCGCCACGAGCAAGGGGCTGTTCATGCTGCCCAGGGTTTTAGCCGTGTGTCGGGCAAGGTGGGCGTTTGCATTGCCACCTCCGGGCCGGGTGCAACCAATTTAATTACAGGCATTGCCGATGCACAGGTAGATTCAACCCCACTAGTATGCATTACAGGTCAAGTACCTTCTCAATTATTGGGTACTAGTGGTTTTCAAGAAATTGACATTATTGGAATATCGATGCCTGTAGTGAAGTGGAACTTTCAGGTAACAAAAGCAGAAGAAATTCCAGAGGCATTGGCTAAGGCATTTTACATTGCTTCGTCAGGAAGACCAGGGCCGGTTTTGATTGATATTACCAAAGATGCCCAATTTGGAGAACTCGATTTTACGTACGAAAAATGTGAGGGAATACGGAGTTATAAACCCGTTCCTAAATTGGATATTACCTCAGTAGGACGAGCTGCCACGTTGATAAATGAATCTAAAAAACCATTGATTTTGTGTGGCCACGGAGTGTTATTGAGTAAAGCTGGCAAAGCCTTATTAGAATTTGCCGAAAAAACTCAAACACCTGTTGCTTCAACTTTGCTTGGGCTATCAGCATTTCCTCCGACTAACCCATTATATGTAGGAATGTTGGGAATGCATGGTAATTATGGGCCAAACCTTAAAACCAATGAAGCAGACTTACTAATAGCTGTGGGTATGCGTTTTGATGATCGTGTAACGGGTAATTTGGATAAATATGCGAAGCAAGCGAAGATTATTCATATTGAAATAGATCAGTCTGAGATTGATAAAAATGTAAAAGCAGATGTAGCTGTTTTGGCAGATGCAAAGCAGGCTCTTCAAGCAATTACAGCCTTAGTTGAAAAACGAATGCGTGAACTCTGGATTCAGGAATTTAAAGATTGTGATGCTGTTGAGGAAGAAAAAGTAGGAAAGCATGAATTGTATCCTACAAGTGGCCCTATAAAAATGGCAGAAGTTATCAATTTAATTTCAGAGCAAACTAAAGGAAAAGCAGTGTTGGTTACTGATGTAGGTCAACACCAAATGATTGGTAATCGCTATTATAAGTTCAACACCTGTAATTCAATTATTACTTCAGGTGGTTTAGGTACCATGGGTTTTGCCCTGCCTTCGGCATTTGGGGCTGGTGTTGGAGATACCAAACGCCAAATTATTGCAGTTGCAGGTGATGGAGGTATTCAAATGACCATTCAAGAACTCGGAGCTTTAGCCCAATACAAAATACCTGTCAAAGTAGTTATTCTGAATAATAGTTTCCTTGGCATGGTACGCCAATGGCAGCAGTTATTCTTCGATAAAAGGTATGCATCAACCGAAATGACAAATCCTGATTTTGTGGCAATAGCCAAAGGCTATGGTATTGAATCTGCTCATATTGAAGAGCGTGAAAACCTAGCTCGGGTCTTAGAAAAAATGCTAGCTCATGATGGCCCTTATGTGTTGGAGATTAAGGTAGAACAAGAAGAAAATGTATTTCCAATGGTTCCTCCGGGAGCATCAGTTTCAGAGGTAATCTTAGAATAATACGA
>Ga0256834_1002249_pt1 | contig 12314 bp, 9 predicted proteins | sample 4281140metaG_FD_190536 | JGI IMG/M metagenome (GOLD analysis project Ga0256834, IMG submission 190536) | Hydrothermal vent microbial communities from East Pacific Rise, Pacific Ocean - 4281-140 | ecosystem: Environmental > Aquatic > Marine > Hydrothermal vents | place: Pacific Ocean: East Pacific... | reverse complement strand
CATATAATTTCCATCTTCTTCCTCTTGTGACTCTGCGAGTAGCTTAATCCAGTGTGGTGAGTCTGTGTGGTCTTCACATGTTTCATCATTAAGTACATTGGCAGCATGTTCTCGGTGGTCACATGTGTTTTTGCTAGGGAAGAATTGGCTTATCCACCCGAATACAGAGCCATTAGATTTAGTGACACGACCCGTTTTATAATTCATGTGTGCTGCTAGTCCATACTGAGCCTCTCTATGCATGTCCTCTGTGCGTATCTGTACCTCTAAAAAGCCTCCGATGTCCGTCTTAACAGTTGTATGTATGCTCTGGTAACCGTTAAGCTTAGGGCTCGATATATAGTCTTTAATCCTACCTGGAGCAGGTGTCCATATCTTATGTGCAACACCGAATACTTTGTAACAATCGTCTACAGTACCTACTATGATACGCAGTGCCAGTATGTCGTTAATAAGTGTCTCGTCCCAATCTTTTGCTATAAGCTTTTTATATAGACTATATATACCTTTGACTCTTGTCTGTGTGCGGAAGTTGCGTATACCGTCTTTAGCTAGTTCAGTCCTTATGTCTTTTTGTGCCTTGTCTAGCCATTTTTTGGTCTCTGCCCTCCGTGTCTTTAGTATCTCAGCAACCTTACGGTACTCTGTGGGTATAGCGTACTGGAAGGACGCGTCTTCAAGGTCTTTCTGTAATATACTCATACCAAGACGGAAGGCTATCGGTGCGTATATCTCTAGTGTTTCTTTTGCTATGCGCTCTCGTTTATTTTCTGGTACAAATTGTAGTGTGCGTACGTTGTGTAGCCTGTCCATAAGTTTTATTATAAGAACTCGTATGTCTGTGGCTGTAGCAGCGAAGAACTTGCGGAGGCTCTCTACATGTCTATCAGTACCCTTATACCTCACGTCTCCAAGCTTAGTCACACCGTCTACCAGCATTGCTATCTCTTTGCTAAATTTTTCTTCGATGTCTGTTAGTTCAATATCGGTATCCTCCACGGTGTCATGGAGTAGTCCGGCACATACAATAGGTGCCTGCATACCTAACTCTGCCAAGTAGCCAGCTACTATGGCCACATGCTGAAAGTAGGGTGCTCCAGAGTATCTCTTTTGACCCTTGTGTGCTTGTTTAGAGAATTCGTATGCCTTGGTAACGAGAGCCTTATCTTGTTTAGTTCGTATTTCTGAGAGGTCTAATATCTCATTTATTGTCGGTATTTTAAAGTTGCTCATTACTGGCATAATAGCACAATACTTGGTATTATTGCCAGCAATGAGTGAAGCTATAAAGAAAAAGAGGATATTGACAGGTATACAACCGTCAGGGCGACCACATATTGGTAACTATTTTGGCATGATGAAGCAGGTAGTAGATATGCAAGACGAGTATGAGAGTTTCCCATTTATTGTAGACTATCACGCTCTTACTACTGTACGAGATAGGGAGGCGATGCGAGAAAATATACTTAACGCCGCTATAGACTTTTTAGCAATAGGTCTAGACCCTAAGAAGGCGACGCTTTTCCAGCAATCTAGAGTTAGTGCACATACAGAGCTTGGATGGATACTAAATTGTATAACCACAATGCCTTTCTTAATGAGAGCACACGCCTTTAAAGACGCACAAGAAGCCAAGAAAAAGGAGATTACAGTTGGCCTATTTGATTACCCGATACTTATGGCAGCAGACATTTTGTTATATGACGTAGACATAGTACCGGTAGGCAAAGACCAGCAGCAACATGTTGAAATTGCACGTGACATAGCAGAGAAGTTTAACAACACATTTGGTGAGACATTTAAATTACCTAAAGCACTTATTAAAGAGAGTGTGGCCGTGGTGCCTGGCACAGACGGCAACAAGATGAGCAAGAGTTATGGCAATACAATACCGCTATTTGCCAGCAGAGAGGAAATAGAGAAGGCCGTCATGAGTATCGTTACAAGCAACGACGGTGACATGCCAGAGAATGTGTACGCAATACATAAGTTATTTAAGAGCGAAGCAGAGCTGGCACCCATATATGAGCAGCACAAGGGCCGGTTTGGTGACTTAAAAAAAGTGTTGATAGAAGATATAGACGCATTTATAGCCCCAATGCGAGATAGGCGAGAGGAGATAGCTAAGGATATTGACGCAGTGAAAGAGATATTAGATAACGGTGCCAATATCGCGCGCGAGATTGCAGACACCAAGATGCAGCTCGTGCGCGAAAGACTTGGTGTAACATTATAGATTTAAAATTAATTAAATATTATGGCAGAAAAACAAGAGAGAGTACTAATAAAAGACCTAAAAGAGCATATAGGAGAAGATGTATTAATAAACGGCTGGGTAGACAAGGTCCGTGACCACGGCAAGGTCGCATTTATAGTACCTAGAGACAGGAGTGGTACTGTACAAGCGGTTGCGAGCAATGACTATAATGATACGGCGTTGCCTGAGGCACAGAAGTTGCATGAGCAATGGGTAGTAGAGATTGTCGGAGAGGTTAAAGAGCGCCCAGAGAAGATGAAGAAAGATGAGCTCAACGGTGAACTTGAACTAGGTATTAAAGAGGTGAGGGTTCTAAGCGAAGCTGCCGAGCTACCATTTGATATGGATGCAGAACTTAACTTAGATACAGCACTTGATAATAGGCCGCTTACTATGCGTACACAATCTGGTAGAGACATATTTAATGTTAATGCTACAATTATACAATCTTTTAGAGAGGCTTTGGTACATAATGACTTTACTGAGTTTCAGGCTCCGGCAATAGTCGGTGGTGATGCAGAGGGGGGTGCTGGAGTATTTAAGGTAGAGTATTTTAAAGACGGTGTTGCATACCTTGCATCAAGCCCACAATTATACAAGCAGATAATGGTTGGTGTATTTGAGAGGGTATTTACTACGACTAAAGTATTTAGGGCAGAGAAGTCAGCAACCACTAGGCACTTGAGCGAGTACACTACAATAGACTTTGAGATGGGATTTATTAAAGATCATCATGACATAATGAACATGCTTGAGACTGTAATACGTAACATAGTTAAGCGAGTAGGTGAAAAACATAAGGACACTCTTAAGAGATTTGATGTAGAGCTGCCAAAATTAGCTGATAGCATTCCACATATGAAACTTAGTGAGGCTCAAGAGATAATAACAAAAGAGACCGGAGAGAATTGTATAGGAGAGTCGGACCTAGAGCCTGGTCACGAGAGATTCTTGTGTGAGTACGCGTTGCGTGAGTTTGGTAGTGACTTTATGTTTATTACGCATTACCCAGTATCTAAGCGACCTTTTTACACATATGAAGACCAAGAGGATAAGGGGTTCACTAAGAGTTTTGACCTTTTGTTCAGGGGTGTAGAGATCACAACAGGAGGTCAGCGTGTACACGAGTATGCTAAATTGGTAGAGAATATTAAAAAGTGGGGTCTAGACACAGAGGCATTTAGCTATTATCTACAAGCGTTCAAGTACGGTATGCCAATGCATGGAGGTATAGGTATGGGCCTAGAGAGGTTAACACAGAAGATGCTAGGACTCTCAAATGTAAGAGAGACAAACCCTTTCCCAAGAGATATGAACCGCATAGACACGCTATTGTCTAAGGAGTCTAGTAAGGAAGAGTAATAGCTAAGGTTATTTATAAGTCGGCAATAAAAAAACCACCTAGGACATATGTCTTAGGTGGTGGTATTCGAGGTGGTGCTGATAATTTCGCTTCTAACTTAGCCTAAAGGCCTAGTCATTGAACGATGATCGAACACCACCTCAAAACTGAATGAGCTGCTTGAAGATCAGGAGGTCCAACAGGGGGCTGGGCGGCTGGATAGCCAGACCTCCTTCACTTCTTCAAGCCACAAGATATTAGTACAATACAGGTTACTTGTCAAGCAGTTTGGCAACGACTTCTTTTACATCATTACCATCGGCATTGCCAGCAAGCTCTTTCATAACAGCGCCCATCACTTGGCCCATCTTACTCATGTCACCAGCAGCATTCATCTCAGAGACTTTAGCTTCCGCAGCTTTAGTTATGTCTTCTATACTTGCAGAGGCAGGCAAGTACTCCTCAATTATTTCTAGCTCGCGCTGCTCTTTGTCTGCAAGCTCTTGGCGGCCACCTGCGGTAAATTGCTCTATAGAGTCCTTGCGTTGTTTAGATGCTCTTTTTATAACTTTAAGAGCGTCTGAGTCAGTAAGATCTTCACTTGGTGGGCGTTTTTGGGCTACAAGTTCATTAGTGAATGCAGCTAGTAAACTGCGGAGCACTGTTACTTTTTCGCCTTGTTTTGCACGCATAGCCTCTCTCATTGCCGTACGTATAGTATCTTTTATCATGTTCATATCTCAATTTACAGCTAATATAACTGTTATACTAACATAATATGCAACAGGACAACATGATTGCTTGGCACACAAGAGAAGTTGCCAGTATAATAAAAGCACTTAACACCAATCTTGATAAGGGTTTATCATCTATCCAGGCTGAAGTATTACAGAAGAAATTTGGTAAGAACTTATTAGAAAAAGGTGGTGAATTTAAGTTGTACAAGGGAGTACTAAAACAATTACTAGGTCCACTATCACTAATCTTAGTCATAGCCTTAGGTGTAACTGTCGCGTTATCTGCATATACAGATGCAATTGTTATATTTATCGCTCTTGCTATAAGTGTCGTGATAGGTGTTTTACAAGAGGGTAAGTCGGCTAAGATATTTGAGAGCTTGGCACGCTCTACTCGTACAAATGCAACGGTAGTACGTGATGGTATCAAGCAGGTAATAGACTCTGCGGAGCTTGTGCCAGGTGACATTGTACATATTAGCGGTGGGCACAAAGTACCAGCAGATATGAGGTTAGTAGAGAGTACTAACCTCAGCATAAATGAGTCATCTCTCACAGGAGAGTGGCGAGCTACAGCAAAGTCTACCGACACTCTAAAAGACGTAGACGCACCAGCAAATCAGCAAATAAATATAGCATTTATGGGCACTGTAGTATCTGAAGGATTTGGTGTAGGCATAATAGTGGCCACTGGTAAAGATGCTAAATTTGGAACTCTTGCAGGAGTAATGATTAGTTCAGAGAATACAGAGACATTATTAAGTAAGAGCATCAAAAGGCTTGCAAATAACATAATTGCAATTATAGGAGTAGTAATAGCGGCTATATTTGCTATAGGAATCTTACGTGGAGGTAGTGTAACAGAGATGCTTTTATTGTCTGTCGCTGTGGCTGTCGCGGCTATGCCAGAGGGGTTGCCAGCAGCCGTTACAGTAGTACTGGCTGTAAGTATGGAGGCGGTGATGCGCAAGGGTGGCTTAGTCAAGAATCTGCTTGCAGCAGAGACGCTTGGCACAGCCACAGTGATACTTACAGATAAGACAGGTACCCTTACTAAGGGCGTTATGGAGATGGCGCAGGTGCATACAATCATGGGTACAAATATACCAAGTGAGGTACATGGAGATACTATAGAAGTCTTAAAGATGGCGGTACTCGCGTCAGACGCATTTATAGACCCTGCGACAAGCTCAGGACAGGAGGTCGTGGTACAGGGCAGGCCACTAGAGAAGGCAATAGTGAGCGGGGCCTTACTGGCTGGTTTGCGTCAAGATGAGTTGTTTAAAGCTGGTAATAATAGGAAAGAGTTTTTACAATTTGAGGCGAGTCGTAGGTATGCAGTATCATTAAATGTATTCAAGTCTAAGACGAAGATGTATATAACAGGCTCTCCAGAGCACATAATGAGTCATGCAACACATTATCTTAAAGATGGGCAAAGGCTCAAGCTAACAGATGAGGTTAGAGAGGAATATAAACAAATACAAGACAGCCTTAGTAGTGAGGGTAAAAGGTTTACCGCTGTAGCGTATAGAGATAGTAGTGAGTCACTAATACCAAATGATGTAAAGAATCCAGAAGAGGGCGAGAGTCTTGGCTTTGTATTTGGTGGGCTGTTGTCATTCTCTGATGCCTTACGTGATGACGTTCATGAGGCAATATCTACTGCCAATAGGGCAGGACTTAAAGTTATAATGGTAACAGGAGACCATGGTGAGACAGCTAGGGCAATCGCTGGTGAAGCAGGACTTAATACGTCTAATCTTATTTTAGGTACAGATTTTGCTAATTTGGCAGATGAGGCGCTTGTACTAGCTGTAAACAACAACAATATTTTTGCTCGTATGCTGCCAGAGCAAAAGTTAAGGTTGGTAACCGTCTTGAAGGATCATGGGGAGATAGTCGCCATGACAGGAGACGGCGTTAATGATGCTCCCGCTCTGATAGCAGCTAGCATAGGTATAGCTCAAGGCAATGGGACGGACGTAGCAAAAGATGCATCAGATATGATATTAACAACAGGTAGCTTCTCTATCATAGTAACTGCTATCCGTGAGGGTAGGAGGGCACTATCTAATATGCGCAAGGTTGTCAGCTATTTACTTTCTACGAGTGCTAGTGGGATGATATTGATTGTTGGTAGTATGGTTGTCGGGCTGCAGCTACCACTACTGCCTGCTCAAATATTATGGGCAAATATTGTAGGCGGAGGCTTTATGAGCTTCCCGTTTGCATTTGAGCCTAGTGAGAAGGGTCTTATGGACCGTAAGCCTAAGAGAAATTTAAGTAGCAATACACTATTTGCTGGAGGTTTTGATAAGATGATTATATTTATAAGTCTTGCTACTGGAGGAATATTGTTTGCCCTATATGCAGTGCTTAATTATATGAATGTTGGTATAGACGAATTGCGTACCATTATGTTCGTTGCAATATCTCTTGATTCTATATTTTTAGCATTCTCCTTTAAGAATCTTAGAGAGCCAATATGGAGGACTGCATTGCTGTCTAATAAATATCTACTTGGCGGACTGATGATATCAGTATCACTTCTTGTTCTGGCACTGACCTGGTCGCCGATAATGTTGCTGCTATCTCTTGTACCAATTACAGTTATTAACGTACTGTTGTTAGCGTTACTTGGTATCTCTAACATAGTCGTAGTAGAGCTGGCCAAGCTTATTTTCACCCGTAAGTAATCTTGGTTGTGATATAATAGCAATATGCAAGTAACAGACTATATCGTTATTGGAGTGTTAGCACTGGTGTTTATAATTTTTAATGCTTTATTAGTTTGGTTCGTACTTAAGAGGGGTAGAGGTGATAGCTCACAAGATACACAACGAGAGCAGGCGCAAGTTGATGCTGCTGCGCAGCGCATGCAAGATGGTTTTGGTTTTTTGCAAAAAGAGCTACAAGACATGCGACAGACTTTCGACAATAAGCTAGGGGATAGCTCTAAAGAAATCAACGCATCAGTTAAGGCACAACTTAGTGAGAGTACCAAGATTGTAAGAGAGGTTACTGAGGGTCTTACTAAGTTAGGGGAGACTAATAAACAGGTCATAGGTTTCTCTGAGCAACTTAAGAACTTGAGTCAAGTATTGCAAAACCCTAAGCAACGTGGAGTTTTAGGAGAGTATTACCTAGAGACAGTATTACAGAATGTGCTACCGCCAGACAGCTATAAGGTACAGTATACTTTTCCAAGTGGAGAAATAGTCGACGCAGTTGTCTTTGTTAAAGATAAGATAGTACCAATAGACTCTAAGTTTTCATTAGAGAATTATAATAGGATGATAGACGCAGAGGGCGATGAGCGCAACAGACTAGAGAAGGCATTTGTTAATGACCTGAAGCTACGTATAAAAGAGACGAGTAAGTATATAAAGCCACAAGATGGCACAATGGAGTTTGCTTTTATGTTTATACCAAGTGAAGGTATATACTACGATTTACTGACTAACAAAATCGGTGGAGATGAGAACTTATTGCAAAAATCCGCAAGAGAGTACAAGGTAATAATTGTATCTCCAACATCATTTTTGGCTTACCTGCAGACAGTTATGCAGGGGCTCAAGGCTTTAGAAGTAGAGGAGAAGGCACAAGACATCATTAAAAATGTAAGTAAGCTGGCCAAGCACATTAGTAAATACGAAGAGTTATATGGTAAGTTGGGTAATACTCTTGGTACTGCTGTTAATCATTACAACGCTGGGTATAAAGAGCTAGGCAAGATAGATAAAGATGTATTTAAAATAAGTGGTGACGGGGCAGACATAAGCATTGAAACATTAGACAAGCCAAGATTAGAATAATTTGTTAATATATAAATATGAGCAAAAAGTGGGCCAACAAAATGCGGACTATATACATAAGTATTTTTTTATTAATAGTTGCGGCATTGTCAGTACCTAGTATATATGAGGCTATGAATAAGCCGCTTACTTGTTTTGATGGTTTACAAAACCAAGGAGAGACAGCGATAGACTTAGGTGGTCCATGTCATTATCTAAATGCTGCAGACCTAAAACCATTGAGTAATCATTGGTCGCGTTCATTTATGGTAATACCTGGCTTATATAGCTCGGTAGCATATGTAGAGAACCCTAATCCTGCTGCAGGCATCCGTAAGGTCTCATATGTCTTTAAGTTATATGATGAGAGAGGTATACTAATAGCAGATAGAGCAGGAGAGACATTTATACCGCCTGGTAAGGTTATACCAATATTTGAAGGCAATATACAAGTTGGTGGTAGATTGCCACAGTATACAACTTTTAAATTTATAGATGATTTAGTATGGGAGAAGATGCAAAGTACGCTAGCGGCTGAAGTCTTCGTAGAGGATAAATCTTTTAAAGAAATTGGAGGCTTGCCAAATCTCTCTGCAGAACTGCAGAACCGTGGAGTATATACCTTGCGTGATATAACTGTTGTGGCCACAGTGTTTGATAAGGTTGGCAATGCAATAGGTTCTTCTAGTACATTAGTAGACAGGCTACCTGCAGACTCTGCACGCAAGGTTGTGTTTACATGGCCTGAATCGTTCAAGGATTTTGTTGCTAAGATTGATATAGTACCTCTTTTGCCAGCTATAGACTCACTTTAGATATGGGGGGCAAAGGTATTTTTTATAAGATATTTATGGGGGTAGACCCGATGCTTATGCTCAGTGTAGTGTTTATTGCAGTTTTTGGCATATCAGCTATGAGCTCGCTTGATAATAATGTATTTGTTACCAAGCAATCTACATGGCTCATAATTGCGGCGCTTGTGTTTATTGTTTCTAGTTTTATAGACTACCGTTTTTTAAGACGTAGTACTATTGTGACTATTGTATATGCTGGAACAGCAGCAGTACTGGCTACTATGTTTATAATAGGTAGCTCTTTTCAAGGTGCTCAGTCATGGGTAGATTTTGGCTCTTTTGCTGTGCAACCAAGTGAGTTTGCTAAGTTAGCAACAATACTCATATTAGCTAAATACTTCTCCAGGAGGCATATGGAGATAGCTAGCATTAGGCATATAATAGTGTCTGGTGTGTACGCGTTTATTATATTCTTTTTGATACTCTTGCAGCCAGATTTTGGCTCTGCAATGATTATTGCATTTATATGGTTTGGGATGGTCTTAGCCTCAGGTATCTCTAAGAGGCATATTGCTGCATTATTTATAATGGCTTTGGTTGTTATAGCTGGTGCATGGCAGTTTGCTTTCCAAGATTATCAGAAGTCACGTATAGTATCTTTTATACACCCGCTGGCAGACATACAAGGTGTTGGTTACAACGCCTATCAATCTACTATTGCTGTAGGTTCTGGTGGGTTAATTGGCAAGGGGTTGGGTTACGGTACTCAGAGTAAGCTTAAATTTTTACCGGAGTATGAGACAGACTTTATATTTGCTGCCTATGCTGAGGAGTGGGGGTTTGCAGGTGTGATTATACTATTTATATTTTTCTCTATTATTATATGGCGGCTATTATATTTCGCCAGTAAGGGAGTTACAAATTTTGAGACTTTGTTTACGGTAGGTGTGGCATCATTATTTATTAGTCACTTTTTTGTTAATGTTGGTATGAATATAGGTCTACTACCAGTTACTGGGGTTACATTACCGTTTATGAGTTATGGAGGATCACACTTAGTAGCTGAGGCACTAGCCCTAGGAATAGTCACGGCGATGTACCGTTATAGTCGCACAGTCCACCCCGACCAGCTTAATAGAGAATTCTTAGGGGTTTAGTTACTCAGTAGTTTCTTCAGTCTTTGATTCTATGACTGGTGTTAGTAACGCATCTAACCCTGCCGTTATTACCTCAGTGCCTTTTTTAGCACCACAAGAGCTGTCTATCACTTTGCTATCTGCGTCTAGTAGTATCCAACTTGGTACGAAGTTACATTCTTCTCCAGTTATTGCTTGGAAGTCTAGTTGTGCATCATAACCCTGTGCTATGTCTGCCACCTCAAACCTCTTGCCGTCTTGTCCGTCTGTTACATTGGCAAATATATTAGCAGCTTCTTTGTACACATCCCAAATCTGTGTTTTGTACTTAGGCATTGCACTCTGGCAGTGCGGACAGAAGGTGCCGACTATAAAGATTACTGCTGGTTTACCTGATAGTCTCTCTAGAGCGCTGGCTTTATCTGTACTTGCTATTGTACCGAGGTCATTTATTTGTGATTGTGCTGTAGAACGCTCTTTATTATTAATCATTACTTGTGCTATAAGCCCTATCACTGCCACTATTGCTAGTCCTATTAATATGTTTTTCATAGTCGTATAATTATATTTATTGGTTAATTGTGTTATTGTAGCATATATGAATAATAACAAAAATAACGGATTTTACATATATGGTAAAAATCCTGTCACAGAGCTACTTAAAGGTAATTCAAAAAATGTAATGGAGGTGGTGTTTGTAGATTTCGGTAAAGATAATAATACAGATAAGCACGACTTTTCAGAAATTATACAGGCTGTTAAGCATGCTAAAATTTCGACAAGATATCTGAGCAAAAAAGAAGCAGAGCTACTAGTCGGAGAGGGTGTACGAACACAGAGAGTCCTAGCTAAGTTAAAGACTTTTAAGTATTTAGATTTTAAAGACTGGAAAGATAGCTTCAAAAAAAACTCAGTAGAAGATAGTCTCGTACTTATCTTAGATAAGATAGAGGACCCACAGAACTTCGGTGCAATAGTTCGTAGCGCAGGTGCCGCTGGTGTGAGTGCTGTGTTTGTGGCTAACGCAAGTCAGGCACCAGTGACGGCTACCGTATTTAAGACATCAGCTGGGGTTGTCACTAAGGTTCCTATAGTACAAGTAGCAAATATTAGTGATACTTTAGAAAAGTTAAAAGACTTAGGATTTTGGAATTATGGAGTAGATTTAGTAGAGGCTGACAATGAGTTGGAGGAGAAGTATCCAAAGGTCAGCAAGTCAATGTGGGATCAAGAGTTTGATAATAAGACAGCGCTTGTGGTGGGGGCAGAGGGGAGTGGGCTTAGTAGAATAGCCAAAGAGCATTGCGATTTCTTGGTGCATATACCTATGGAGGGCGGAGTAGAATCACTAAATGTGTCTGTTGCAGCAGCACTAACAATGTACGAGTGGCGCCGGCATATTGCAAAAAAGAAATAAAAGAATATACTACAGCCAATGTTAAACAGTATGTTGAAATTGCGACTCACTGCACTAGGGTTACTTATACTAGGGGCTAGTATTGGCTGGTTTGTATTTAGTACACAGCAGGCTGTGGATAGCGAATATAAGTTTAAGCTTGGGCTAGACCTTTCTGGAGGCACACAACTTTTATATAAGGCTAATACAGAGGTGCTGCCAGAGACAGACCGCAAGAGCTCTATGCAAGCCCTAAGAGATACTATTGAGCGTAGAGTAAATGTATTCGGAGTTGCTGAACCACTAGTGCAGACGCAAGTCGGTGGTGGTCAAGACAGGCTTATAGTTGAGTTGCCAGGAGTCACAGACACGCAAGAGGCTATAGACATGCTAGGCCGGACGCCAGTATTGGAGTTTAAGCTGCAAAGTATTAATGACGAAGGATTAACATTTGACTCAACAGGCCTTACAGGTAAATACCTTAAGCGGGCATCATTACAGTTTACGTCTGGCAATAACGGGGGTCTGGCTAATGAGCCTACAGTGTCACTACAATTTAATAAAGAAGGTAGTGATTTATTTGCTAAAATTACAAGGGATAACACAGGTAAGGTCTTAGGTATCTTCTTAGACGGAGTGCCAATAAGTACACCTGTTATCAATGAGGAAATACCTAATGGCGAGGCAATAGTGAGTGGTAACTTTACTCCAGAAGAAGCGCGCACGCTTGTGCGCGACCTTAACTATGGTGCATTACCAGTAGCAATAGAGCTATTGAGCGCACAGACTATTGGTGCGAGCCTTGGTGCCGAGGCAGTAGAGCGTGGTGTAGTGGCAGGTGGGTTAGGTCTTTCA
>Ga0256834_1002248_pt1 | contig 12318 bp, 15 predicted proteins | sample 4281140metaG_FD_190536 | JGI IMG/M metagenome (GOLD analysis project Ga0256834, IMG submission 190536) | Hydrothermal vent microbial communities from East Pacific Rise, Pacific Ocean - 4281-140 | ecosystem: Environmental > Aquatic > Marine > Hydrothermal vents | place: Pacific Ocean: East... | reverse complement strand
GATCTGCTTAGCCTCATCTTTATCAATAGTATCAACAATACGATAAATAACTTTCGTATTGCCACCAGAGATACCTTCAGTCTTCACCTCTTCAAGTGCTTTACCTGCAATCCCTCTTTTTATCAATTTTGAGATAAGAATATCTTTTAAGGCATCAATTTTGGAATCTGAAGAAGAAGACAAACTCAAAGTCTTTGCTGCTTCATTCAAATTAAATTCTGCTTTCAAGCCCTTAAAATCAAAACGCGTAGCCACTTCTTTCTCCGCCATTACAAGCGCATTCTTAAGCTCCATCATATCCAGCTTGGCCGTAATATCAAAATAGTGGTCTTTTGCCATCCTAACTCCTTACTTTTCTATTCTCATCATAGCGATCTTGCCTTGAACCACATCCAGTTTTCCAAGTGCAGTGATCGCATTTTGCATTTTACGCTCTTTACAAAGGTGTGTAGTAAAAAGCAGTTTGGCTATGCGGTCATCCTCTGTCGGTTTTTGAAGCATGGATTCAATAGAAATACCAAATTCACCAAGCGAAGAGGTTATTTTCGCAAGTACACCACTTTCATCGGTTACTTCCAGGCGAAGATAGTATTGTGTCTCTATCTCATCTTTTGAAAGCAGTTTCAAACCACTCTCCAAGCCTTTTTTATACCCAAGCATCGGTCCCTGGTTTCCACGGACGATATCAATGATATCTGCGATCACAGCCGAAGCCGTAGCATCTCCACCGGCACCCGGTCCGTAATACATCGTTTCCCCTACACGGTCGCCCACAACAGTCACGGCATTCATGACACCGTCTACTTTTGCGATCATAGAAGATTCCGGTATCATCGTTGCATGTACACGCAGTTCTATACCTTCATCTACTTTTTTGGCAATACCCAAAAGTTTGATCTCATACCCAAACTCTTTGGCAAAAGCCACATCGGTCTGCGTAATATTTTCAATACCCTCGATCAGAATATCTTCCGGTTTTGCATCGATCCCATAAGCGATACTTGCCAAGATCAGTAGTTTATGGGAAGCATCAAAACCACCCACATCAAAAGTCGGATCTGCTTCTGCATATCCTAACTCCTGTGCTTCTTTAAGTATAGCATCATACTGTGCACCTTCATTGATCATCTTGGTCAACATATAGTTACAGGTACCATTCATGATCCCCTGAATGGAGTCGATATGATTTGCCGAAAGTCCGTTACGAAGTGCCCCTATGATCGGGATACCGCCCGCAGTACTTGCTTCATACATGAGCGGAATATCGCCGGCTATCTCCTGAAGCTCATAACGGTGATATGCCAAGAGTGCTTTGTTCGCTGTGACTACAGCTTTACCATTTTCCAAAGCTTTTTTCACCAAGGCATAAGGCTCTTCAACCCCACCCATGAGTTCCACAACAATGTCGATCTCCGGATCATTGATAACATCCATAGGATCATCAGAAAGTTTGATGGAAACAGCACGGTCTTTAGAGAGGTTTTTCACCACTCCTGACTTTACTAAAATCTTTTTACCTGCTCTGGCTTCAATAATATCTGCATTGTCTTCAAGTATGTTTGCAACACTGGCACCCACAGTACCTACACCCAGTATACCGATCTTAACCATTCTTTTTTTCCTCTTCCAGCTTCTTAAGAAATTTTTTAATATTCTTCGCTGCCTGACGGATACGTTTTTCATTTTCTATAAGCGCAATACGTACATACTGATCACCATGTATTCCAAAACCTAATCCCGGGCTTACTGCAACATCTGCTTCCAAAAGAAGTTGTTTTGCAAATTCCAAAGAACCCATCTCCCTTGCAATTTCAGGGATCTTAGCCCAAATAAACATAGATGCATTCGGTTTTTCCAAAGGCCAGCCTGCATTTGTAAAAGCATCTATCATAACATCACGTCTCTTTTGATACCTTGGGATGATCTGTTCATCAGGGATATACCCATGCTCATCAAGTGCTACAGTCGCTGCAACCTGCACAGGAGTGAACATACCATAATCCAACCAGGACTTAATGCTTTGAAGTGCAGCAATAAGCTTTTTATTACCGACAATGAAACCAACCCTCCATCCAGCCATATTATAGGATTTGGACAGGGTATAAGCCTCTACCGCTACATCTTTTGCTCCCTCGACTGCCATAATAGAAGGCGTTTTATAACCGTCAAAAGTAATATCTGCATAAGCGATATCGGAAATAATATAAAAACGTTTCTCTTTTGCCAAGGCAACCAGTTTGACATAAAAATCCGGTGTGACAGTTGCAGTGGTAGGGTTGTGCGGGAAATTCACGACCAGGAACTTTGCCTGAGGTACATTATTGTCAAGTGATTCTCTCAGGTCATGAAAAAACCTCTCTTCATCCACTGCAAACGTCTTTTCATCAAAGATCAACTGCATTTTTTCCACAGAACCACCTGCCAACACAAATGCCTGGGAATGGATAGGATAGGTCGGATCAGGTACAATAGCCACATCTCCGGGATTGGTGATCGCCTGTACCAGGTGCACATACCCTTCTTTACTTCCCATGGTCGCTACGACTTCTGTATCAGGGTCAAGATCAACATTGTATTTACGTTTATACCAGTTACTCATTGCCAAACGTAATTTATAAATACCCTTACTCGCACTGTATCCATGTGTTTTAGGCTTTTTAGCTGTTTCGCATAGTTTATCAATGATCGGTTTTGGTGTTGATGCATCAGGATTTCCCATAGAAAAATCTATAATATCACATCCATCTCTGCGTAATCTCATTTTTAACTCATTGATCTCTGCAAAAAGATATTTTGGTAAACGGTTTATTTTTTCAAATTGAATTTCATCAAACATTTTTTCTCTCTTCTATACTTAATATGATCTTGTTTCTTCTAATGTATCATTTACTTCATTTTTTGTATCCATACCATTCACGTGTTCAATACTTAACTCGCTAACCTCTTGGGATTCTTCTGAACTGCTTTCCTTCCCTGGTATGATCAACTCACTTAATTTGTCTTCTGAAAAAGGAAGCATTGCATTTAATTTTTCCTTGTCAAAATTGTCAAAAGCATACCAGATCGCATAAATGATAAGGAATAATACAAGGGTCATGAACCATTTTGATTTTCCTTTCCGTTCTTCAGATATTGGCAGACCAAGGGTAACTTTTTCATCTTCGTCATGTGAATTATAATACTCTAATGCCTGCTCTCTAAGTGCTGACAGCTCGGCATGATATTCTCTTTCAATAATAGAGATGAATCCCATAGCTTTCACTCTCTTGAGCTTTTCAAAATCTGCTGCTACAAGCGCATCAATGTTATTTTCTGCAATATTTGTTTTAGTACTGATCGCTTTTACTGTATTCTCTTCAAGTATCTCATTTAACTGCATAACCTATCCTGTGTATTAAAATTGCTGCTGCCGCAGAGACATTCAGTGAATCGAACTGATGTTTCATCTCTATGGAAATCACAGTATCTATCTTTGTTTTTGCTTTTTTGGAAAGCCCTTTTCCTTCGCTACCCATGATCAAAACACGTTTTGTCGAAAAAGTCATCTCCTGCACCGCAGTACCGTTCATATCTGCACCGTAAAAAGAAAATCCTACCTGCTTCAATTCACTGAGTACATCCAGAATATTATGCCTGATCATAAAAGGTATATCCAGCAGTGCTCCGGAACTTGTACGGGTGATCGCAGCCAGATTCAACTGCTTTACACCTGTTGCGATGATCGCATCTGCTCCCAAAGCATAGGCCGATCTTACGATCGCTCCAATATTCCCTACATCGGTCAGTCCGTCAAGTACCACAATAAAATCATTTTTCTTTATTTCAGAAAGTGTACTTTCCTGCAAGTCAGTGACTTCAAGCAGTATCCCCTGGTGATTGCCGCCCTTACTCATGGACTGAGCCCATTTCTCTTCCAGGAATTTGATCTTATCATGGAATGCATGAAAGAGTTTTTGGGGGAGAATGCCTTTTTTGGCAACATAAACAGTGGTAATTGTATCGGGGTACTGCTCTAAAGCATAGAGACAAACCTGTTTTCCATAAATAATCATAAGAGTGATTTTATCCAATTTTTACTTGAAATCTGCGTTTGTGTCCATGAATTCACTGTTGTCACTTCCCAATTAATTCTTGATACCACTCTTTCACGCTCCTGTCACTCAACTGCGCAAGGAGTTTTGCTTTGGGTTTCGGAGGCAGATCAAGATGCAGTACTTCTGTAAAACTCAAACTTTTTTCTGTGCTTTTCTGTGCAGCGATCACCACGACCCACTCACCCCGTATGGTCAGTTCACGGAACTTTTCGTCCAACTCTTTGGCTGTACCCCGGTAATATGTCTGATATTTCTTGGAAATCTCTTTGGCTAAAAAAAGTTCTCGATTTTCATCCACCGAAACAATTTCTTTTAAGAGTTTATCCAGTCTGTGCGGTGCTTCGTAGAGTACGGTATTGTAACCATTACCCATAGCTTCTGCCAACGCTGCTGAACGCTCTTTTCCTTTATGCGGCAAAAAGGCATAGAAAACAAATTTTCCCTCTTCAAACCCTGATGCGGCATATGCCGTCGTCACGGCAGAAGCACCAGGGAGGACATCATAATTGAGTGCCTGCGCCTGACAGTACGCGACCAGAAGCTGACCGGGATCAGAAATTACCGGCATTCCCGCATCACTCACATAGACCACTTCTTCTTCACTCAGTTTTGATGCATACTCTTCCAGGCGTACTGCACCGTTATGTTCATTGAAGGAGACAAAATCCGCCTCAGGATACACCATATCGAAACGCTCTTCAAGCAAACGTAAAAGACGTTTGGTCTGGCGTGTATCTTCACAAAAGAAAAGTGTCGCTTTTTCAAAAAGCTTCATAGCGCGAATGGTAATATCTTGAGGATTTCCAATAGGTGTGGGAATAAATGTGATCATATTATGACCTTAAGGGGTGAAAAATAGGCGTCCAAAAGTCCTGGACACCTGCAGCTCCATAAAAATGGAGGAAAAATTAACCGAGGTTGTATTTTTTCTTAAATTTATCTACTCTACCGGCAGCATCAAGAATTTTTTCTGAACCTGTAAAGAATGGGTGACATTCATTACAGATGTCAATACTCATCTCTGCTTTGTTAGATCTTACTTCAAACTTGTTTCCACAAGCACAACTTACTTTACACTCCATATAGTCTGGGTGAATACCTTTTCTCATTGTCATTTCCTTAAAAGTTTGTTTTTATGACAGGTAACTAACCTGTTCTAGTCATGGACTCTTCCATATTTGCAAGCAAACAGGGTCATTGCAACACTCTTGGTGAGACAATTAATAGCGGTATTTTATCGAAAAATGTTTAAAATATTATGAAAGTTAAAAAAGAACAAGAGAGAAGTCGAACACTAGTAAAGTAAAGGCATACTGAAAAGATCAGCATACCCTGCATACACTATTTTAAACTGCTCACATAAGTTGCGATCGCATCAATATCTTTACGAGAGAGATAAACAGTTGAGTTCACCATTTCTTCACTATACCCATGTGAAATCCGTGCATCATCCTGAGAAGCATCATTTTGATAATTTACAAGTATACTGGCCACTTTTTGTGCGTCCATACCAGCAATTGGTTTCATATTCTTAATAGGTGTTTCGTCTGCTTTTGCACCATGACAAATTGAACATTTTTGCATATAGCGTGTTGCACCATTTACTGTATTTTCCGCACTCTCAGCCGCCATCAAACTCGCACTGGCCAATAATGCTACAAAAATAACTTTTTTCATTCTATAACCTCCGTTTGTTATATTGATATTTTATTGTAAGACATAAAATCTTAATTGTTTCTGAAACCATATGAGTCTGACTAACTCTACTGCAACAGTATTTTTATATCAACATTAGGCAATACAGGAAAAATCTGCTATGCTTTTTAGAAAAAATGGCATAAAAGGAAGCAGAGCTATAAAACACAGCAACATGAATATTCGAAAATTATTAGTACTGATTTTGATACTGTCTGTATTTGTGCATGCCAATGAAGGTCCGGTTGGAGCTAAAGCAGTCGTTTCAAATAAAAACATTCTTAGCGGAAATATTGTAAAACTTCATATCAGAGCAACAGGGAAAATGGCTACATTCTCACCTGTCAAGACAATCGATGGTGTCAAGGTATTGAGTCAAGATGAGAGAATTACCAATATGCATGTCTATAACAATGGTGTGCTACAAAAAGAATGTACCATATTTACATTGACCTTTGCCCCTCAAAAAGATATGACGATACCTTCTTATGAAGTACACATAGATGGAAGAGTCTACCAGACAAAACCCATAAAACTTAAAATGAAAGATTTTACTGCTTCAAACAGGAAGAAAAGCAATATCTTCTCCTTGAAGCTAAAATCTGATAAAAAGTCCGTCTCCTTAGGGGAAGCATTTTTAGCCACGGTAACGCTTTCATTGCAACATAAATTCATCATTGCTAAAAAACTTCAATACCATAGACCAAAATTTGAAGGATTCTTTGTTGAACAGCTGGGCAAAGGGAAAAGTTATGATAAAGGTGATTATCAGATCACCGAATTAAAATATATTTTAACACCTCATTCTGAAGGAAATTTTACGCTGGGACCGGCTTACGCAAAAATTGGCTTGCAGGATGGAAGTAAAAAAGGATTGGCTCATGTGGTCATAGAGAGGAAGATATTCGAGAAAGCTTCTAATACTCTCTCCTTGGAAGTGTTACCTCAAACTGAAAAGAGTGATCTTGTAGGTGCCTTTACTTTAGATATCAAAATAGATACCCAAAAAGTGTCAGCTGGAAAACCTGTGAAACTCAGTATCAAACTGGAAGGAGAAGGGGACCTGACCCATTTTGACTTTCCTGACTATACACTGGATGATGTGACTATCTATAGCGATCCGGCAAAGATAGATATTAAAGTGCTGAATGGCAAGATCCATAGCAGCTATCGCAAGGAGTTTGTTTTTATTGCTGAAGAAAACTTTAGTATCCCTGAGCAAATTTTCAGTATGTATGATCCTAAAAGTGGAGCGTTAAAAGAGTTAAAAATAGACCGTATTGATATCGAGGTAAACCAATCTAACGCAGTCGCTGTAACGACAAAAACTTCCAAGCCTTCTATGACTATGGCAGGCAAAGTGATCAAGCTGAAAGAAAAACTGACAGCTATGTTCATGCAGTGGTGGATGCCGGTGCTTTCATTTATATTGGGTGGCATATTGTTTTACCTATTGCGCTATCTGCTCAAACAGAAACAAAAGTCAGACAGCGAGTCTGAAGCATTAAAAATACTCGTTCCTTACATCAGTAAAGATCCTGAAGTAGAAGAGATGGTACGTAAACTCTATGCCCGCATAAACGGTGATGCATCTATACAGATCGACAAAAAAAAGCTTAAAAAGATGATAGAGGATCTCAGATAATAGACTAGAGTAGTTTTAGACTGGCAACAGCACATATCGCACTCTCACTTTTAAGCACAAGTGACGTATCAAAGCCTATAATATCTTTAAAAGTAAAAAGGGTCTCCTCTTCTTTGCTAAACCCACCCTCACAACCAACAACAATGGTTTCAAATGCCGTGTTTGCTGCAAAATGGCTCTCAGAAAAATTCAGCATCTTGCTTTGAGGATTTTCTTGTAAAAAAGTGTGAAGGTCATCAGCCATTTCAAGCTGCATCATTTCAGATCTGCCAGACTGCTGTGAAGAATTCAAAAGTATCTTTGCCAAACGTTTAAAGTCGGGTTTAAAACTTTTCTGTGAGCGCTTACAATAGATGAAAGTGATCTTTCCAACACCCATTTCATTGAGTGAGGGAAGTACTTTTTCAATATTTTTTGGGTCAATGATACACCAGCCGATATGCAAAGACTGTTTTGCTTTGATCTCCAGTATTTGGCTCTCTTTCAGGTCAAGCATTACAGTGCGTTTATCTATATGACTGATCAGATAGGTATACAGCAAGCCATCTTCCAAATTGCGCAAATGTAAAACATCTTCTGCTTTGTGTCTGCGCACCTTAAAGAGATACCTGTGGTCATCTCCGCTTAATATAAGTTGGGGCTTCCCCGCCTCTTTGTTATAAAGATACAGCATGATTTAGATCGCTAAAATACCTTTCGCTTTAAGTATCATAAGGACGACCATGATCGTCACAAGCAAGATCTGAAGTATGGAGATCTTTATAAAGCCGCCCTGTAATACTTTATGTGTTTCAGGATTTTCCAATTTGGCTATTTTGATCAATTTGTATTTTTTGATCTCGATAAACATCATAGCTGCCCAGATCACAGTCATTAATATCACAGCGAACGAAAAAGGAAGTTCTCCCGCTACCAATGCAATAAGACCTGTAAATGCGATCATTGTAGCGATCCCCTGAAAGACCATTGTGTAGATAAAACTTGCTTTTCTAAACCCTAAAGGTTTCTTTGCAGTCATTTTTGGGATAAACAATCCCGCTACCAAAAAAGCCAAAAAAACTTTAACTAAAATACTGTGTGTTACCAACATTTGTTCTACCATAATTATTCCTTAATGATGTAATTTGAATTAAAAGCGGATTATACCCTATTTAGTTATAATCAAAATAATTTCATATCAAAGGTGGACTATGGCTATTCTCATTACGGAAGCACTGGAGATCATTGATCACAATATCACAGCTGTTTCAGAAGAAGTCATCCCTATTGAACTGGCATTGGGACGTATTCTGGCAGAAGATCATGTTGCCACATTTGATCTCCCCAGATTTGACAATTCCTCCAGAGACGGATTTGCTGTCAAGTGTGCTGATGCCGGAAAAATGGTCATGACGACTCAAGTCATTTATGCCGGAGACAAACCAGAAATGGTACTGCAGGAAAAGTCTGCAATCAGGATCATGACGGGGGCACCCATACCCCAGGGTTGTGAAGCGATCGTTCAATTTGAGGATGTGACAGAACATCACAATAAAGTCACACTGCCTGAAACTATAAAGCCAAATATGTATATCCGTCCTGCGGGTGAAGATATGAAAAAAGGCAGCATCTATCTTCATAAAGGTCTTAAGATCACAGCCTATGGCATTACGTTACTTGTCAGCCAGGGTATTACACATGTAAAAGTCTATCGCAAAATCAAAGTGAGTGTTTTCTCTTCAGGAAATGAACTCCGTTCCCATTATGAGAATATTGAAGGTCATCAGATCTATAACTCCAATACACCAATGTTCCTCTCACGATCACAGTCTCTGGATTGTGAAGTCTCCCATGTACATAATATAGAAGATGCTTTACCCGCACTTGAAAAGGCCATCAAAACCTCCCTGACAGCGGACATTATCATTACTACAGGAGGAATGAATTTTGGAGACAAGGATTTTACACAAGAGGCTTTTGCTAATTGCGGTATGGCACTTTTATTCAACAGGGTCGAGATCAAACCGGGAAGACCCATTGCCTTTGGGAAGATCGGCAATACCGCGATTGTCAACCTTCCCGGAAATCCTTTGGCTGCCATGGTGAATTTTGAAATTTTCATCCGTCCTATCATTCATAAAATGTCGGGGAACAGGCAATATCATCCCGCTACGATCAACACAACATTACAAGAAGATTTTCAGCTTAAAAAAGGTGGATACACCGTGACATTGGGACGTTTTGACGGGAAATCATTTATACCGCTGAAGCAGCAAATGGCAGGTCTGGTCTCGCCTCTGCAGGATGCAGATGCGATGATCATCACGCCACCGGATATTCGAGAGATCAAAAAAGGAGATACTGTAAAAATACTCCCGATCTCATGGGAGTTCTTCAGCCCTGAAAAAGAAGACTTTTACAGTACCTAAAGTCCTGAAATATATTCAGAAACAGATAAAATATCACCTTCGCTTAAGCCAGTGACCTGCCCTTTCATTAAAGTACCCATGCCGGATACATTACGTTTACCTTCTTTATATTCTTCAAGTTTTTTCGCAAGGTCTCCTGCAGACTGTCCGGCGATCAATGCTGATTTTCCTAATGCTTTGGTCTTACCGTCTTTTCCATGACAACCTGAACATTTGGTATACACTACTGCACCATCTGCTCCCTCAGATTCAGACACAACAGCTTTGGACAATTTTTCTTTGGCTGCTTCTGTTGTAGCCACGGCTCTTGCCTTCAGTTCATCCGCTGCTTTTTTTGCCGCTGCCCCAGCTTCATCTGCTGTTTCTTTTGCTGCTTTAGCTAACTCTTCAGCTGCATTTTTTGTTGCTTCTGCTGCGTTAGTTGCTGCTTTTTCAAGATCAGATGTTGTCTCTTTGGCAACCTCGATAGTTTTAGCTGTTGTTTCCGTAGCTGCTTTTTTTGTATCTTCGCCACAGGCAGTGAACAATACTGATGCTGCTAGCAATGAAAGTAGTGTGATTTTTGTCATGGTTATCCTTTTACTGTTTTTTTAATTATACTAGATTTTTTTAGGATTTATAATTAAAGTATGATTTAACAGTTTATTCCAAAGTTCACTGTCGCTCCATTCATTTTTTACCTGTTCTGAAAATACAATATCTTCCAACATGATCTTCCCCATAAGCTCAGAATGTGCATCTTCTTTAAATCCCTGTGCATACCCGGTCTCAGTTTCATGTACAATAATACTGTGGAGTTTAACCTCTTTTTCCCCATTTTGCATCTCAGTACATGCCAATACCCTCTCTACCATCAGGAATATGACCCGTGAAAACTGTTCTGCTGAAGGAGAAACCGGTAATTCCACCCACCGGTTACTGTATTTCTTCATACTTTCAATATATGCTTTGTTATCTTGTAACCAGAGTGTGATCGCATGGTCAAATGAATCTATGAGTTCCTTAATATACAGTTTGGTCAAACCAAAATCATACACCATTTGGCCATTATCAAGATAATTGGACTCAAGCAGTACTTCAACCTTGTAAGAGTGCCCGTGGATATTTTCGGAACACCGTTGTGTAGAGCAGTCACGCACAATATGTGCATTTTCAAATTTAAAAAGTTTTCGTATTAACATACTGCGATTTTAACCAATCTAACTTAAGGGGAGCTCCGACTATATTTTGCATCCTCTTCCGGCAATATCTTCCAAACTTGATTCCCTAAACATTTTTTGTAACAAATGTTTAGGTTCCATCCATTGATCATGCAGAGCACATTTACACATTCCGTTACAAAATCCTATACCAAGAACACACTGTTCATCTTTTATAGAATCATTAAAGATATCCAAAATATCACTTACCATGATCTCAGAAGTTTTCTTTTCAAATTTATATCCGCCTTCTCTTCCCCGTATGGATACCACTAAACCGACTTTCACTAGTTCCGTCATGATCTTGGCCAGAAATTTATAGGGTATATCTAATACTTCAGCCAGTTCTGTAGCATTCATGAGTTCAGAATCTTTTTGATCTGCCATATATGCTAAGATCCTTATGGCATATTGAGAACTGTTACTCAATTGCATACGACTCCTTTAAATTATCTTTTATACGTCATATTATACAAAAATAAATATAATTACTACTTAAAGGTAGAATTAAACTTATCTCGCTAATATTCCAATTACTACTCAATGGTAGAATTTAAAAAGAGGATAATTTTATGACTGAACGTATAACAAAAAGTATGGCAAAAAATATCTATTATGGTGGTGGTACATTTGCCCTTATGATATTTATTGCCCTTACTTTTGATACTGTACATCAAATTCCAAAACGATCAAATCAGCAAAACATGACAGAAAGTGTTGTTGCAGGGAAAAAACTTTGGGAGAAAAATGACTGTGTCGGTTGTCATACTATTGTAGGCGAAGGTGCATACTATGCACCAGAACTTATGAATGTATTTCAAAGAAGAGGAGCTTCAGATGAAACAGCATTTAAAGCCTATATGCAAGGATGGATGGCTGCGCAACCGCTTAGTACACCAAATAGAAGAAAGATGCCACAGTTTCATTTGACTCCGGCAGAAGTTGATAATTTATCAGACTTTCTAATTTGGACATCAAAAATAAATGCCAATGAATGGCCACCAACAATTGAAGGGTAGGACGAAGATATGAAATATACTTCACAAGCGGTCGCAAAACCGTATTTTATTTTTGCGTTGATTCTTCTCGCGGGAGAAATTCTTTTTGGTTTACTTATGGGTATTCAATATATCTGGGGAGATTTTTTATTTCCGTTGATTCCATTTAATGTATTGAGAATGGTTCATACGAACTTACTCATAGTGTTGTTGTTATTCGGTTTTATGGGTGCAACTTATTTTTTGGTACCGGAAGAGACAGAAACAGAACTTTGGAGT
>Ga0256834_1002247_pt1 | contig 12321 bp, 11 predicted proteins | sample 4281140metaG_FD_190536 | JGI IMG/M metagenome (GOLD analysis project Ga0256834, IMG submission 190536) | Hydrothermal vent microbial communities from East Pacific Rise, Pacific Ocean - 4281-140 | ecosystem: Environmental > Aquatic > Marine > Hydrothermal vents | place: Pacific Ocean: East... | reverse complement strand
TTTGTTGTAAAGATAACAGGTATTCATAAAAAACATTATACTTTTAAAGCACATTATAAAGGTTCTAATTATACGCAAAAAGGAAAAGCTTATAAAATTAGTGATTAATAAATTCTAACAAACTAACTAAAAAATGGAAATATTTCAACATACAGAAACATGGGTATCGAATGTTAGGTTTATCCTTTTTAATTTTAATAGGTTTTATGTTAATTGCTGAAGCAGCACACATGTCTCACGCAGAAATATTTGGTCAAAAAGTTGGCGTAATACCTAAAGGATATCTTTATTTTACTATTGCATTCTCTTTAGTTTTAGAATTTATTAATATGAAAGTTAGGAAGAGATAGTATAATTGAATTATTTTATTCTGAAAAAATGGAAAGTCGAATTGATGTAATACGAAAAGATGAGATTAATAGATTAGTCAGGCAGTTAGAAATTGAGAAAAATCTAGCGAAGAAACTCAATATTTCAAGTGTTAGGTTAGGAAATGTAGTTGTTAGAAATGAACAAAATTGGATAATTAATGAAAAAGTAATCGAATATTGTTGGATGGTAAATGTTACAATATCATTTGTTGGTTGGTTTCATTGGTTCTACCCTTATTTTTTTTGAAGGTATATATTTTGATATAAATATTTTGTACCTAAAGGCACATTTTATTAAGATGTTATGATTATTTACTAATATATTGTCCTTACAGGACAGAATAATCCCTTTAGGGATTTGATATTAGTAATAAAACAGAAAAAGAATTAATTATGTGCCTTTAGGTACAAAATATTTTAACATTTATATCAGTATATAATTCATTTTACATTGAAAACCATTAACAAAACCCTTAAAAGCGCCAACAAACAATTCTAGTTACTTTATTGCCAGTTGCCATATTAATAGTTTTAATTTCCTTAGCATTTAGTTTTTTTAACGATGCAGACATACTTTTTACGTTCTCTTTTTTAGAAACTAATGACGTAAACCATTCACAGTTATCTTTAAAGAGTGAACTTTGATATAAATAATTATGCAAAAATGCTTTTTCGCCACCTTTGTACCAAATTTCATTATTGTTTCCACTAAAGTTTCTTTGAGTAGACTCTAAACCTAAGTTTTCTTGTTTGCGTTTGTTTGCATTTTGCGCTTCTTCTAAAGATTTAAAAAATGGTGGATTGCATATAGAAGCAGTAAATTTATCGTTCGGTTTTATTATTCCGTTAAGGATATTGTTTTTATCTTCCTGGAAACGTAATTTTATGTTATCGCTTAAGTTATTTTTATCTAGGATGGTTTGTGCTATTTTAATAGAACTTTGGTCTATTTCTGTACCAACAAAATTCCAATTATAAACTTGCGTTCCCAAAAGCGGATAAATACAAGTTGCACCAGTACCAATATCTAAAATTGTTGTTTTGCTGTTTGATGTATCGCCGATTAAATCGGATAAATAGTGCAAATAGTCAACTCTGCTAGGTATTGGCGGACAAAGATTTTCGTCAGGAAATTCCCAATGTTTTATATTGTAATGTGCTTTTAATAAAGCGGAATTTAATGCTTTTACAGCATCAGGATTGCTAAAATCAATAGTTTGTCTGTTGTTAAGTTCGTTTGTGAAAACAAAATGTTCCAATTCGGTATTGACTTTAGTTAATTTATTAAAATTATACTGTTTTTTATGTAAGTTACGTTTATGCATCGTTGTTTTTTTGTTCGTTCATTTTACGATTTAATTCTTTTAATCGTAGTTTATGATCTATTTTTTTTTGTTTTAGTTTACTTATTTTTCGGTTAAGTAGTTTACTATGTTTTGCTTTATTAACCGTGTTTTTTGCTTTACCTTTTTTTGCCATATTAAAATGTATCTAACTTTTCTTGTAATAAATTAAAAAATTCACCAACATGAAAACCATCCATTAAAGCATGATGTACTTCAATAGATAAAGGTAACAATAATTTATGATCTTGTTCAAAATGTTTACCAATCATAAATTTAGGAATACCTTTAGTTTGTTCATCACCTTTTTTTGCATGTTTAATTCCTGTAAAAGAAAACCATGGTAAAATGGAAGTATGAATTAAATCTAAACGTTCTTCTTTTACATTAAAATCGGTATTTAACATCTGGTTATTTATCTGTTGTTTTGCGGATTTTAAAAAATCGACTAAAGATTCCGTGTATGGAAAATAGCAAAACACAAATGATTTGTCTTCTTTTAAAATAGCAGTTCCAACATCAATTTTATCAAAAATATAAACCTGCTCATTTTTAATACGAAGTTTAAAATTTAGAATCGAATTTGTACAACTTAATAATTGATGTAAAAATACCAAATTAAATGAAAGGTTTTCGGTTTTACAATACTTAAATAATCTTGCAACATTCACATTAGTAGTGATATTAAAAAACGGATCTATATAATCCTTAAAAAACAGATACTGTTTTTTTCTATTCCAATTATTAATATCGAATAATTTCATTTTAAATTAAAATTTTAATGACAAATGTCATAATATTTTGCAAAAATACTCGAAATTTATGAATGTATTGAAAGTATTTTTAATGGTCTAAAATTATTTGTATCTTTACGATTCAAAGTTCTAATTATGATGAATATATTTGCCGAATTATTAATTTTTCTTAAATATTTAAATATAAGAAAACCTGAATAGTTAATTTAATTTTACATTATTTTAATTTTCAAACATTCAATTTCTAATCATTAAATTATAAAATTATGCCTAGATATCATACTTTAGGAAAAATTCCACCAAAAAGACATACAACTTTCAAAAAATCAGACGGCAGTTTATACCAAGAAGAATTATTTGGTACTGCAGGTTTTGCTGGTATGTCATCTTTAATTTATCATTTATATCCGCCAACAGTAGTTAGTGAAATTAAACGACTAAAAGATGTTTCGCCAAAAATAGCAATAGATAAAAATATGAAAGCCTTAAGTTTTAAAGGCTTTTCATTACAACCAGAACAAGATTATTTAGATAGTAGAAAAACATTATTTGTAAATAATGATTTACATATTGGTTTGGCAGCGCCAAAAGGATTTTCAAAAGATTATTTTTATAGAAATTCCGATGCCGATGAAATGTTATTCATTCATATTGGTAGCGGAACATTACGTACTATGTATGGCAATTTAGATTTCAAATATGGTGACTATTTAATTATACCTAAAGGAACAACATATCAAATTGATTTTGATACCGAAGATAATAGAATTCTTTATGTGGAATCTTACAGTCCTATTTTTACACCTAATCGTTACCGAAATAATTTTGGGCAACTTTTAGAACATTCGCCTTTTTGTGAACGTGATTTTAGAACACCAAAAGATTTAAAAACACATGACGAAAAAGGAGAATTTAAAATAATTTCTAAAAAACAAGGCGTACTTTGGGAATATACACATAAAAATCATCCTTTTGATGTTGTTGGTTGGGATGGTTTTAATTATCCATATGCATTTTCCATTCATGATTTTGAACCAATAACTGGTCGAATCCACATGCCACCACCAATTCATCAAACTTGGGAAGCAGCAGGTTTTGTTGTTTGTTCGTTTGTACCTAGATTATACGATTATCATCCAAATGCAATTCCAGCACCATATCATCATAGTAATATTGATTCCGAAGAATTATTATATTATGTTGATGGTGATTTTATGAGTAGAAATAATATTGAAAAAGGTCAAATAACATTGCATCCTGGTGGCATTCCTCATGGACCACATCCTGGTGCTATAGAAAAAAGCGTTGGTAAAAAAGAAACAGGAGAATTGGCAGTGATGATTGATCCATTTAAACCAATGATGATTACCGAAGAAGCACTTAAATTAGAAGTAGATGATTATTATAAGAGTTGGGTGCTTTAAAGAGCGTCTGACTATTTGACTTATGATTTATGACCGTTTTGAGTATATAGAAATTTCATTATAAAATTATGAATCACAATTTTAAAAAATTACTCATTTGGCAGGAAAGTTTAGAATTAGTTTCTGAAACATATGAAATCACTAAAAAATTCCCGCAAGATGAACGTTTTAATTTAATCAGTCAATTGAATAGATGTTCGGTTTCTATTCCTTCAAACATTGCAGAAGGAACAAGTAAAAGCAGTGTTAAACATTTTAAAACTTATTTAGAATCAGCAATTGGTTCTGCTTTTGAATGGGAAACTCAAATTATCATAGCAAAAAAATTAAATTATATTAATCAAGAAAAATTTATCCGTTTAGAAAATAAAATAAAAAGATTACAAAACATGATTTATAAATTTTCAAATTCACTTTAATTATAAAATTGTCATAAATCATTTATCAAAAAATCATAAATCAAAATAAAACACAGTTATGGCTGAAATAAAAAATTTAAAAAACTTACAAAATACAACTTACGGTCTTGAAAAAATATTTGAAGATGCAGAAGATTTTTTACCATTATTAGGAACCGATTATGTAGAATTATACGTTGGTAACGCAAAACAATCGGCACATTTTTACAAAACTGCATTCGGTTTTCAATCCGAAGCCTTTGCTGGATTAGAAACAGGATTAAAGGATCGCGTTTCATATGTGTTAAAACAAGGTAAAATACGCTTAGTTTTAACAACACCATTAGATGAAAATGGCGAAATAAATGCACATATTAATAAACACGGCGATGGCGTAAAAGTAATGGCGCTTTGGGTAGAAGATGCTACAAAAGCATGGGAAGAAACTACCAAACGCGGCGCAAAATCTTATATGAAACCAACAGTGGAAAAAGATAAAGATGGCGAAGTAGTTCGATCAGGTATTCATACTTATGGCGAAACTGTACATGTTTTTGTAGAACGTAAAAACTATAAAGGTGTGTTTTTACCAGGTTATCAAAAATGGGAATCTCATTATAATCCAGAACCACTTGGTTTAAAATTTATTGATCATATGGTTGGTAATGTTGGTTGGGGCGAAATGAAAAAATGGTGTGATTTTTATGCAAAAACAATGGGTTTTGCACAAATTATTTCATTTACCGATGATGATATTTCTACCGAATTTACCGCATTAATGTCTAAAGTAATGTCTAATGGTAACGGAAGAATAAAATTCCCTATTAACGAACCAGCAAAAGGAAAAAAGAAATCTCAAATTGAAGAATATTTAGATTTTTATAAAGGTTCAGGTGTACAACATATTGCTGTTGCAACAGATGATATTATAAAAACAGTTTCTGCAATGCGTGACCGTGGTGTGGAGTTTTTATATGTACCAGACACTTATTATGATGATTTATTAGAAAGAGTTGGCGAAATTGACGAAGATGTAGAAGTTTTAAAAAAACATGGTGTTTTAATAGATAGAGATAACGAAGGTTATTTATTACAATTATTTACAAAACCTGTTGTTGACAGACCAACAATGTTTTTTGAAGTAATACAACGTAAAGGAGCACAATCTTTTGGCGTAGGTAACTTTAAAGCTTTATTTGAAGCAATTGAACGAGAACAAGAAAATCGAGGCACTTTATAAGTCCCATTTCTTTAAAACAATATTTAGATGGATGAATTTGACGTCCATAAAAAAGCACTTTCTAAGAAAGTGCTTTTTTTATTCTTATTTAAAGTTTATTTATTTTAATGATTTCTAAATTAACTTATAGATCTAATATTTAAATCTAAACTATCATCATCAGATAATAAACTACCTATTTCTTTAACAGAAGCATCTAAATACATCATTAATAAACCTAACTTAGTTTGGTCCTTTGCAACTAAACCTAAAATAGTATTTTGATTTACATCTTTTAATAATAAGTAACCTGAATCCGTTTTAATATAAAATTGGTTAATACCACCTTTACCTAAATCATTTGAAAATTTTTCACCCATTGAATGCAATGATGCAATCATTACTGCAACTCTGTCTTCATTTTCCGCATTTATCGAAGCAATAGTTAAACCTTCAGAATTTACTAATACTGCTGATTCCGAATTTGTGTTTTCTACTAAATTTGACAATACTCTATCTAAATTTTTCATACTTTCCTTTCTTTTTTATTAAACTTATATCAACAAAAGTAAAACTTTTTTGTATTTTTACAATGATTTTTAACAAAAAAATTTTAAATGAGTGAAAATAATTCAAAAAGTATTGACGATTTAAAGAAAGAATTATATGATATGCATAAGCAATTCGACAATATTAATATTCAAAAAACTTTAAATGAAAATCCAAATTTAATAGAGGAAGAAAAAATTAAAGTTAAAAATGAGCCTATTAAAAAAACGAAAGACCCCATTCCAAAAAAAGTTATTAAACTCAAAAAAGTACTAGAAGAGACAAATAACTTAAGAAAAATTGATACAGAAGCTAAAGAAGGAACTAAAATACATGAAAACAAAAAGTCTGATTTAGAAACCGAGACCTCTTATTTAAGTATTAAAGAAAAGTTGGAAAAAATTAAAAATGAAATTGAAAAAAGCACTTTAAATAGTAAGGCAGAGGAAAATAAAAAGATAGAAGAAAAAGTTGCTATAAAGCAGGTTACGCCCAAAGTTGAAAAAACAATTAAACCTGTAGATAGTTTCATAAAAAAGAAAGAATCTAATAAAAATATCGAAATCATTGAAAAAGTTAATACAAATAGTAAATCAAATTTGCTAACCATTATTATTTTAGTATTAATAATTATAATGCTAGTAAGTATTTACTTATTTGTTTTTTAATGTCTTTATTCTTTAAAAGAGTTGTTTTTTTACTTAAAATGTTAAGAATAAATAGATATTCTTAATAAGTTTTTGAAATTAAAATTTTATTTGAAAAAAGATTGTTAAATATTTGCACAAATAAAATGAAATGCCAAAAAACAGTTCGATTAAATCAGTTTTAATAATTGGTTCAGGACCAATTATCATCGGTCAAGCATGTGAATTTGATTATTCAGGAACACAATCAATTAGATCTTTAAAGGAAGAAGGAATAGAAGTTGTTCTTATAAATTCCAATCCTGCCACTATCATGACGGATCCTCAAATGGCAAATCATGTGTATTTATTGCCTTTAAATACAAAATCTATTGTTGAAATTCTTAAAAAACATCCAAATATAGATTCTGTTTTACCAACAATGGGTGGTCAAACCGCTTTAAACTTGTGTATTGAAGCAGATGACAAAGGTATTTGGAAAGATTTTAATATTAATATGATTGGTGTTGATATTGATGCGATTAAAGTTACCGAAGATAGAGAACAATTTAGAGTATTAATGAACAAAATTGGTATTCCTCAAGCACCTAGCCAAACGGCTACTTCCTTTTTAAAAGGAAAAGAAATTGCGCAAGAATACGGATTTCCATTAGTTATTAGACCTTCATATACACTTGGCGGTACTGGTGCATCAATAGTTTACGATAAAAATGATTTTGATCATTTGTTACAACGTGGTTTAGAAGCTTCGCCAATACACGAAGTCTTAATCGATAAAGCTTTAATTGGTTGGAAAGAATTTGAATTAGAATTACTTCGCGATAAAAATGATAATGTTATTATAATTTGTACCGTTGAAAATATGGATCCAATGGGTATTCATACTGGCGACTCCATTACTGTTGCTCCTGCAATGACTTTAAGCGATAAAACGTATCAAAAAATGCGTGATATGGCAATACATATGATGCGTTCTATAGGTGATTTTGCTGGCGGTTGCAACGTGCAATTTGCAGTAAGTCCAGACGAAAAAGAAGATATTATTGCTATTGAAATTAACCCAAGAGTTTCTAGGTCGTCTGCATTAGCATCTAAAGCAACTGGTTACCCGATTGCAAAAGTAGCAACCAAATTGGCTTTAGGGTATCATTTAGATGAACTGAAAAATCAGATAACTAAAACAACTTCTGCATATTTCGAACCAACATTAGATTATGTAATTGTAAAAATACCGCGTTGGAATTTCGATAAATTCGAAGGTTCAGACAGAACACTTGGTTTACAAATGAAATCGGTTGGTGAAGTTATGGGAATTGGTCGTTCATTTCAAGAAGCTTTACATAAAGCAACACAATCTTTAGAAATAAAACGCAACGGAATTGGCGCTGACGGAAAAGGATACACACGTTATGAAGAAATTATTTCAAAATTAGAAAACCCTAGTTGGGATCGTGTTTTTGTTATTTTTGATGCAATTCAAGCAGGTATTTCATTAGAAAAAATAAACCAAATTACAAAAATTGATAAATGGTTTTTGATGCAATATCAAGAATTACATGAACTCGAAAAAGAAATTGCAACATATACTTTAAAAACATTACCAAGAAATTTACTACTAAAAGCAAAGCAAAAAGGCTATGGCGATAGGCAAATTGCACATACTTTAAAATGCCTGGAAAGTCAAGTTTATAAAAAACGCCAAGAATTAAATATTAAAAGAGTTTACAAAATAGTAGACACTTGTGCCGCTGAATTTAAAGCAGAAACACCATACTTCTACTCTACTTTTGAAAATGAAATGATTGTAGATAATAAAACAATTACTGCGACAGAATCTATCTCTTCAAACAAAAAGAAAGTAGTTATTTTAGGATCTGGTCCAAATAGAATTGGTCAAGGAATTGAATTTGATTATTGTTGCGTGCATGGTGTTTTAGCGGCAAAGGAAATGGGCTATGAAACGATTATGATTAATTGTAATCCTGAAACTGTTTCTACCGATTTTGATATTGCCGACAAATTATATTTCGAACCTGTTTTTTGGGAACATATTTATGATATCATTCAGCATGAAAAACCCGAAGGTGTTATTGTACAACTTGGCGGACAAACAGCACTAAAATTAGCAGAAAAGTTAGAGAAATACGGTATCAAAATTATGGGTACAAGTTTTGACGCATTAGATTTAGCCGAAGATCGTGGGCGTTTTTCTGAAATGCTAAAAGGTTTGAACATTCCATTTCCTGAATACGGAACCGCAACAAACGCGCAAGAAGCATTAAAAATAGCAGATGAATTAGATTTTCCTATTTTAGTTAGACCAAGTTATGTACTTGGTGGACAAGGAATGAAAATTGTAATTAACAAACAAGAATTAGAGGAACATGTAGTCGATATTTTACGTAAAATACCAAATAACGTACTGCTTTTAGATCATTATTTAGATGGTGCTATTGAAGCAGAAGCTGATGCTATCTGCGACGGAAAAGATGTACATATTATTGGTATCATGGAACATATTGAACCTTGTGGTGTACATTCTGGAGATTCTAATGCTACTTTGCCTCCATTTAATTTAGGTGAATTTGTAATGCAACAAATTAAAGATCATACAAAAAAAATAGCAGTCGCCTTAAAAACAGTTGGTTTGATGAATATTCAGTTTGCTATTAAAAATGATATCGTTTACATTATTGAAGCAAATCCTAGAGCATCTCGAACTGTACCTTTTATTTCTAAGGCCTATAAAGAACCTTACGTAAATTATGCTACTAAAGTAATGCTTGGCGCTAAAGTAAAAGACTTTAAATACAACCCAAAATTAGAAGGTTACGCTATTAAACAACCCGTTTTTTCGTTTAATAAATTCCCTAATGTAAATAAGAATTTAGGTCCAGAAATGAAATCTACTGGTGAAAGTATTTTGTTTATTGATAATTTGAAAGACGATGCTTTTTATGAATTATATGCTCGTAGAAAAATGTATTTGAGTAAGTAACAGTTATATCTTTTGGTTTTGACAATGAAATTGATGTTGTTTTTGATGATGAAAAATCTCTTGTATATCTATATTGATAATATAAATTAATTAAAAAATAAATTATGTTTAAAAAAAATATTATTGGTTTTTTACTGTTTTTCGCATTTATTAGTTCAACTACATTTGGACAAAAAATATGGAATGAATCGACTAGTAAATCTACAGACGATGTCGTTTTTATAGCGTCTCATTTACCGAACAAATATGAATTATTTAGTGCAGATTTAAATATTTTAAAATTTCAATTAAAAACGATTCAGAAAAGAGAAATACTTTCCGTAAAAAATTCTAATATAATTATAAATTTTCCAAATGAAAATGGAAAAATGCAACGATTTAGAATTTTAGAATCTTCTTTATTAAGTGATGGTTTAGCTTTAAAATATCCAATGATTAAAACATATATTGGGCAAGGAGTTAATGATCCAACAGCAACACTACGTATGAGTATTGCTGCAGATGGAATTCATGTAATGATTATGGCTGCAGGAAAACCAGCGCTTATGATCGATCCATATACTAGAAATAGAAGTAAATATATTGTTTATTCTGCTGCGGATTTACCAAAATTAAATGATGAGTTTTCTTGTGAATTTGAAAATGATGATGTACTAAGGTTTAATAATACTTCAAATAAATCTGAAAGAAACGCAACAGATGGTATTTTAAGAACTTATCGATTAGCAGTTGCCACAACTATCGAATATTCAGCATTTCATTTAACAAATCAAGGTATTCCAGGCGGAGCATCATTAGCAGTTAAAAAAGCGGCTGTACTTTCTGCTATTGTTAATACTATTAATCGTGTTGAAGGTATTTACGAAAAAGAGTTCTCTGTGCGATTTAATATTATTGCTAATAATGATTTAATTATTTTTATTGATGCTGATAATTTTTCAAATAGTAATGCAGGTGCTTTAATTGGCGAAAGTCAAACAGTAATTGATACTGAAATTGGCAACGCAAATTACGATGTTGGACATACTTTTAGTACTGGTGGCGGTGGATTAGCATCGCTTGGTGGTATTTGTACTGTGGATGCGTTTGGAGCAACATCAAGAAAAGCACAAGCAATAACAGGATCATTTAACCCGATAGGTGATTTTTATGATGTTGATTTTGTAGCACACGAAATGGGACATCATTTTGGTGCACATCACACTTATAATGGTCAAGGTGTTGGTAATTGTACAACTTCAACAGGTATTACTGCAGGTGAACCAGGTAGTGGAACAACAATTATGGCGTATGCAGGAATTTGTGGTAGTTTAAACGTACAACAAAATTCGGATGCCTATTTTCATACTTTTAGTTTAATTGAAATTAATGATAGATTACATAATACAAATGTATTAAATGATTTTACACATCCATTTTGGGCGCAATGTGCTTTAGAAACAAATACTGGAAATAATGAACCAACCGCAGATGCAGGATTAAATTTTACTATACCTAAAGGAACTGCATACGCGTTAACTGGAAATAGTACAGATCCAGATGGTGATGCAATTACTTATTGTTGGGAACAAATTGATGTACAACAACCAACAACACATCCTTTAGTTTCTACATCTACTGTTGGTCCAGCATATCGATCGCTGATTCCTTCATCAAATCCAAAACGATTTATGCCTGAATTTAGTACTGTTTTCGGAGGATCTTTAGCTAATCAATGGGAAGTTACACCAACCGTTGCAAGAACAATGAATTTTAGATTAACAACACGAGATAATCGTGCTGATGGCGGACAAACAAATTCAGATGATAGTCTAATAACCGTTTCTGGAGTTGCTGGTCCTTTTCAGATTACTTCTAATGCCGTAAACGAATTATGGGTAACAGGAGAAACTAAAGTAATTACTTGGAATGTTGCTGGAACAACAGCAAATGGAGTCAATGAAGCTAATGTTGAAATCGCAATCGTAGATAATATAGGTAATGTACTTTCAACGTTAATAGCTAGTACACCAAATGACGGTTCGCAAAGTATTACTGTACCAAATATTATAAATGCAGACACTAAAATTATGGTTAGTGCCATTAATAATATATTTTATGCTGTTAATAGTGGTGTTATTTCCCTGAATTCAGTACCTGCATATTGTTCCACTTTATGCAATTCATCTGGTAATACTCAATTTTCTGATGGCACAACATTAGTTCAATTTAATACCATTAATCAATCTTCAGAAGGAACATCTGCTTATACAGATTATAAAGCAGTTTCTACAGATGTTATTCTTGGTCAAACATACCCAATAACAATACATGCCAATTCAGATGGTAATTATGTAGAATCAACAAGAGTGTGGATAGATTGGAATAGAGACTGTGTTTTTGATGTTGCCACAGAGCAATACGATTTGGGTGAAACTATTAATTCACCAGCAGCAGGCGCTATTACTTCATTATCACCACTTAATATTATCGTTCCTGTAAATGCTTCATTAGGCGAAACGGTTATGCGTGTAACAAGTGCTTATTCTGCATCTGGAAATGCACCGTTGGTCTATCGAGATTCTTGTGGTTCTGGTTTCTTTGGTGAAGTAGAAGATTACACGATAAACATTACTGA
>Ga0256834_1002246_pt1 | contig 12322 bp, 10 predicted proteins | sample 4281140metaG_FD_190536 | JGI IMG/M metagenome (GOLD analysis project Ga0256834, IMG submission 190536) | Hydrothermal vent microbial communities from East Pacific Rise, Pacific Ocean - 4281-140 | ecosystem: Environmental > Aquatic > Marine > Hydrothermal vents | place: Pacific Ocean: East... | reverse complement strand
ATCGACTTGAAACAGGCATCGACGGTTATGCGCATGCAAATCATTTCGAAAGGCCGGCGTCTATTTTGCGCAAACAGGAACTTTTGCGAAACGTTCGAAGATATCATTTTTTCCGACTACGCACGCCTGAATGAAGAGCGTGCGGGCATACTGGAAGACATCAGGCAAAGAGGATCTGTCTATGGATGACATCCTGCTGAACAAAGCTGCCATCATAGAGCGATGCCTGAGCAGAATAGGCGAGGAATATCAGGAACATGAAACCGAGCTGGAAACAAATCATACAAAGCAGGATTCAATCATTCTTAATCTTCTGCGCGCCTGTGAAGCATCAATAGATGCGGCCATGCATATTGTTCGCATCAAGAAACTGGGAGTACCACAACAGTCCAGAGACGCATTCAGACTGCTAAACGAAAATGGACTATTAGATAATCAACTTTGCTCACGGATGCAAGCCATGGTTGGATTTCGCAACATTGCGGTACACAACTACCAGAAAATCAGCTTGGCCATACTGCGGTCTATTCTGGAGAATCATTTGTCGGATTTCCAAGAATTTGTGTCTCGGCTCTTGCGGTTTGACCATGCAGCTGATCATTGAGCCATTTTTGGCGCCTGGACAACCATTGGCCTGAAGGAATCCATGCAGGAGCTATTTGATGATATCAATCAGCAAATAGAAACGGCAGGCAACCAATCCCAGGAAATGCGGCGCCTCATTCATACCATCTATCGCCGCTTTCAGACCCACCATAACATGCACCTGGGCGACCCAAAAATGCTCTCTCTGATCAGCCCACCAGGTGGACCCGATCTACCAGGAAGCAAAAATCTACCACAAAAGCTCCCACACGACACTGACAGAAAAGCATTTCGCTATCAAGCGCTATTTCCACCCCATTGTACGGCGCGTGGAACAAACTTTTCGCAACGCCCACAACGATGCCAAAGACTGGCTGAAAACCATCCTAGACCCGCTGACAGCCCAGATACACAAACACTCCAGCGTACTTTCTCAACAACTCTCTGGCCTGAAGCTAACCGGACACTCTCGCACCACCGTAAGACATCGCCTGGCAGGCCTGAAAAAAGACACTACGCAACAGCAGCTCAATACACTGCAAAAAGTTATTTTGAGTCTTCACAACACCTTGCCTTCAAGTGAATTAGCTGATATCAGCACCAATGCTGAGGCAATCAATAAATCAGCTTAATCGGTAATCCCCCGAAAAAAAACGCTCACACACAGTAGATATAACTTATTTTTATACGCGCGATATATTTATTTTCGTGCCATTCCTGTTTTTCTGACTATCCTTAAAGTGTGATGACGTTCACAATTCCCCTTCATACATATTAGAAGTCAATCACACAAACAAGTTATTCGACTAAAAATCAAGGAGTTATATTAAGATGAAAAAATTTAATGTCAAGTTGATCGGTGCAATGGCACTGGTAATAGGGCCGTTTGGTATTTCACACCTCTCTGTGGCAGGAGAAACAGGAGGCATTGCAGGATCGGTTGACCAAACAGAGGTGGCATTCAATGCTGTAATGGAAAATCGTGATTCAATGATTAGTGAGATCATTGAAGGGTTGAGAATTTATGCAGAAGATGCAAATTATGATGCCAGCTGGGAAATGGAGATGACAGCTGCATTGCAAAATGCCGACAATGAATCCCTTTTTGCTGCATACAATGCACGTGACTATACATCTGTAGTAGCAGCTGTCTCAGGCAAGGATTTTGATAAAGAGATGCTGTTGGCTGCCTATGAAGCTGATGGCGCACCACCAGCTGTAAACAAGGAATCCGGTCGCCAAGCCATATCAGCAGAAGTATTGGGATCAACTACCCATGATTTTGTGTACAAGCCGATTACACCATGCCGTATTGTCGATACCCGTGTGGCCGGAGGAATTATGGGGGCGGGCAGTACTCGTAGTTTTAATGCACATGGCAATACTGCGACGCAGGGAGGCACTGTTTGCAATGATCCGCCCTCTGACGCACGGGCCTACATGCTGAACGTTACGGTAACCCAACCGGTGGCTGGAGGGCACGTCCGTATCTATCCGGTAGGGGCTGCACTGCCAAATGCCTCTATCGTGAATTTTTCTGCCGGACAGACCATCGCCAACGGTATAATCACCAAGGGCGGCTACATTATGGGACACGACTTCGTAATCTACGCTGGTGCGGCAACTCATGTAGTGGTCGATCTAATGGGTTATTTTGATCCGCCCGAGAGGACGCTACCAGACACTTACATCGTTAAAAGTGCAGCTATTCCTATTGCAGTCAATACATACGCGAATGTCTATTCGCCAAATTGCCCATCTGGTTACCGCTTGATGTCAGGAGGCGCCCACAACACCAGCACCTATGGTCGTGTAGTTATCTCTATGGCCGATACTAGTAGTACGGGAGAAAATATTAACGTCAGACGTTGGCGTTGCGGTTATCGGAGCGTTGGCGGAGCTAGTACTGCAACGTGTTTTGGCTATTGCGTACGTATCCCTGGTCAGTGATTCATTGATATTTGTATAAAACGTTATAATGGCGCCTTCCTGAGTGGAGGCGCCTTTTATCCACGGATGGATATGGTCTCTCAATTTCCACAAAATTCCTGGGCCAGGAAAACAACCCTACTTGGGCTTCCCATTTCCTCATTCAACTGCAGGGTGATCTTTTCACCAAAATCTTTTTAACACTTTCCTACTATGAGTTCTATGGTTGAAGCATCGGGCAGTATTCGATCATTAGAAAAACTCGTTTGTCTGCTTACTTACCAAAGCAAAGTGACCAAGGGCTTAGCGGCCGTCGACGATTAAATGATATCGAGGATAGCTTCGAAATTTTTACGAGCTTCATCATCGTTTTTACGATAAAATTATCAATTACTTTTCTAGTTGTCAGTAGCCGTCCTTGTGCAGAATGCTCTATGAAAAAAATCCTGATTGTCTTTGGTACCCGGCCGGAAGCGATCAAAATGGCGCCTGTGATCAAAACACTATCGCAATCCAAGGATATCCTTGTTGAGCTTTGTGTTACTGCCCAACACCGTCATATGCTGGATCAGGTCCTAGAGTTATTCGATATAAAGCCAGATTATGACTTGGACATCATGCAGACGGGGCAAGACCTGACTGACGTGACAACGAATGTGCTGCAAGGGCTACGAAAGGTATTTCAACAGGCAAAACCAGACAGAATACTGGTGCATGGCGATACTGCCACCACGTTTGCAGCATCTCTCGCCGCCTACTACCAGCGCATCCCCGTCGGTCACGTAGAAGCAGGGCTCAGGACAGGCGATATCTATTCTCCCTGGCCCGAGGAGATCAACCGCAAGTTGACTGGCGCAATCACTGACCTACATTTTGCCCCCACAGAACAAGCACGGCAAAATCTGCTTGCTGAAAATATAGCTGATGAAAAAATCATTGTTACCGGCAATACTGTTATTGATGCCCTTCTAGTCGTTATTGACAAGATCAACAACACATCCACTCTTAAACAAGAGTTAACTGAGCAGTTTTCATTCCTGGATTCCGGAAAACGGCTAATTCTAGTTACTGGCCATCGCCGAGAAAACTTTGGTGATGGCTTCGAACAAATCTGCCTGGCACTCAAAGCACTCAGCCAGCAGCCCGATGTACAAATCGTCTACCCCGTACACCTCAACCCGAATGTTCAGGAACCCGTGTTTCGTTTTCTTAAAGATGCAGATAACATTTTTTTGATCAAGCCCCTGGACTATCTACCATTTGTTTATCTCATGCAGCAATCCTATCTGGTACTCACAGATTCTGGTGGAATACAGGAAGAAGCACCTTCTTTGGGAAAACCTGTGTTGGTTATGCGAAACACAACTGAGAGGCCAGAAGCTATTGATGCCGGAACAGTAAAACTGGTGGGGACAGATCTTCACAAGATAACCCATGAAGTAGACAGGATTCTAACAAACCAGGGGGCATACAACGCAATGTCTCGCGCCCACAATCCTTATGGCAACGGAAAAGCCAGTCTCCAGATACTACACGCCTTGACCGCCACCTTTTAAAGAAGCTCTGATTCAGCCGTGGGCTCGTATCTTGCACTCAATATGCCAAAATTTTTTGTTGTGGACTCTTTTACAAGAATTCACGAAACACAAAACCCGATGGGGATTATGCGCAGCAAATATTCAACTAAAGCCCTGAGTATTATTATAGTTGTTAATGCTCGCCACCATATTTTTTCTCAAGCAGATTAGCTGATATGCCGATGAAAACCGGGCAAATGGCCACGCTGGCCGCACTATCTGTTTCAAATCTCCTCTTGAGTTTCTTGTTTCAGTGGTATGTCGTCACATTTTTAGGCTCAGGGTGGCAAACAGACGCCTTGTTTGCAGCCATGGTAGTGCCAAATCTTGTGTTGGCAGTAGTGAGCAGCTCTCTAACACATGTGCTTGTGCCCGTACTATCGACCCGGCACGGCAAGGCTTTTGAAGAAGACGCATGGATGTATTTCTATCTTGTTGGATCATTTTTTATTGTTGCCTCAATACTGCTGGTTTTGTTTGATGGCATATGGCTACCACTCTTATTGCCTGGATTTAGTAATGAAGAATTAAAATTAACCATCGATATCTTTGAAATCCAGGTATTTAGTATTGTAGGAGCCTCACTGGTAGCAGTATTGGAGGCCGCAAGCCATGCAAAGCTAAAATTTTACAATGTCGAGATAATAAAAAATATTGTAGGCATGATCGCCTTCTTGGCATTGGCACTGACTATTGATGAGCACGGAATATACGCCGCAGCACTTATATTTGCACTTCGCCCAATACTGTCAGTATTTTTGTTATTAAGACATCTAGGAAAGTTGACACATCCAAAGATTCAATGGGAAGAAATAAAGGCTGTGTGGCACAAACTGAAGTATCTCATAGCAGGAACAACTTACTATAAAACTGACCCACTATTGGATCGATTTCTGCTGTCTATGGCAACAACTGGCAGCATTACGCTGTATCACATGGTACAACAAATTTATAGCGCTGGCAGTGCCATCATAAATCGTGCCGTTGCTGCTCCCATGGTGCCAGTCCTGGCCCGTCACGCTGCCGCTGAAGATTGGAAAACATTTAGATCCGATTATTTAAAGCGGTTTATTTTAATATCTACGTTTTCATTATGCATACTTGTATTGATCTACTTTGTGGGAGAGTTTTTTCTTGGCATCCTGTTTCATCATGGAAATTTTGATGAAAACTCCATAAGCAAAATGTGGACATTAATGTTGGCATTGTCCGGCATATTTGTCGCGGGCTCTGCCGGACAGATTCTTTCCAGCAGCTACTACGCATATGGAAATACCAAAACCCCTACCCACATTGGCATCTTGGGATACACTTTAGGCATAGTGCTGAAGTTTGCAGGCTTCTATTACTATAGTGTAACTGGTGTTGCAATTGCCGCAAGCGCCTATTATGTTTTTAACGCCATTTTTCTTTATATATTCTTGGAAAAACAAATTGGTAAAAAAATTGCCGCTATGGAGGAGCCTACATGATGGCCGATACTGATTTTGAGAACATTGTGCTGGAAAGTGTTCCATGCCCAAATGGCTGCATGGACGCTGACAAACTTATCGTAAACGGGTGCGATTTGCTTTGCGGATTGCCAGGAAAGTTCACGGTTGTGCAATGCAAGCAATGTGGTTTAATGAGAACCAATCCTCGTCCCACAGCAGCAACTATCGGCTACTACTATCCAGACAACTATGGTCCCTATGCAGGAACCAGAATCGCGAAAAACACTAACTCCGGAATTGCTTCTGCATGGAAGAAAAAAATAAACAGCATTCTTTCTACTAAAGGTGAGGCTTTGCCAGACACTCCCCCTGGAAACCTGCTTGAAGTGGGTTGTGCCTCAGGTAGCTTTCTCTACAAAATGGAACAAATAGGATGGAATGTTGAAGGAATAGAGTTTTCTGAAAAAGCATCAGAGAACGCAAGATCACACGGCTATAAGGTTACAACAGGATCGCTAGAATCAGCTCAAGAGCCCGACAAGAAATATGACCTGATTGTAGCTTGGATGGTAATTGAGCACCTACATGACCCGAAGGGCAGTTTAGAGAAGCTGAACAAATGGACAGAAAAAAACGGCTATTTCGTATTTTCTGTTCCAAATTCAAGCCGGTTGTTCATGAACAAATATAGCTATAATCTTCAATTACCCACACACCTTTTTCACTTTACACCTGACACCATCACAGCATTGCTGAAAAAGGCAGGCTGGCACACTGAAAGAATCATACACCAAGTCACTCTCAGCAGCTTGATGGCAAGTGCTGGGTATTGGCTAAGGGAAACACGAGGGGAAAGCGAGCTGAGCAGATGGCTGGTAGGATATCCTACAAAAAGCGGAAAGCTGCATCTTTTGTTTTATCCGCTAGCATATCTACTGGCAAAGTTTGGTCAAACAGGCAGAATGACTATTTGGGCAAGAAAAGCTGATGATTAAGGTCACGGCATTAACATCTGGCCAAAATGTTCCTTCCACACGATTCAGAATTCGCCAGCATATTGATCAATTGCGAAACTTCAACATTGATGTCGTTGAACACTATCCGGCTATTAGTAAAGACAAGCCAGCCCCCTTTTCACATACTGGTAGCGCCTCGGCATTTTCCCTACCATTCAAGGTGGCTTTTTCGGCAACAAAGTTACTAGCCACTGTTCCAGGCATATTGAGCAGTTATCGCACTGACGTAACCTGGTTAAGTCGAGGAATACTACTAGGCATCCCAACACTAGAGGCCATTCTCAAGCAACCGGTTATACTGGATGTTGATGACGCAATCTGGTTGCGCAACGGACGTATAGCGAGAGGATCACACTACCTAGCCAGCAACACAAAGGCAATCATTGCCGGTAACAGTTACATTGCAGAATGGTACAGCCAGTACTCTGATAACGTACATATCGTACCTACAGCAGTGGATACCGACCGCTATAGGCCAAGTGAAATGTCTAGTAGCGTTAAGTTCACCATAGGCTGGATAGGCACAAAACATAATCTTCAGTATCTCAAAAGGCTAGAGCCACCCTTGGCTAAATTTTTTAGGAAAAATGAAAATAGTGTATTGTTGGTTGTTTCCGATGAGGAACCAAAATTTTCCAAGCTAGATGGTATAAATGTACAATATGTCAGATGGTCTAAGGCAAATGAGGTTAGGTTAATTCAGAACATGGATGTTGGGCTAATGCCTTTAGGCGACACCCCCTGGAACAGAGGTAAGTGTGCATATAAGATGTTGCAATACATGTCATGCGGCAAGCCGGTCGTGGTAAGCCCAGTGGGCATGAATGTTGAAGTCTTAGAAAAAGACAACATAGGATTTTCCGCAATCGACAATGAGGAATGGTATTTAGCGCTGTCCGAATTAAAACAAAATGAACCACTAAGAAGGCGCATGGGAATTAACGCTAGAAACATTGTTCTTACCTACTATTCCTCTGCAGCTATAGCTCCTCGTATTGCAAAGATAATACGAGGGGTCGTAAAAACGTAATGGCTATCCATTAAAGTGAATGCAATTATAAATAACGATTCACCAAACTCTACAATTCAAGCACGGGTTAGAGGAATGCCTTATCACCTTTTGATTGTAACTTGGTGTTGGATTGCTGTGGTCACGACGCTAATAGCAATCTCTGAGACTGCGGTTATTTCACAAGCACATATCTTCCTAGCATTATATTGCTTTATTATTATACTGCTTCGTCCATTTCGGGAAGCTCCACTTGCACTAATGCTATTAGCAATAGGGCCAAATGACAATTTAATATTTTTTGGTGCATTACTTTTCTTTCTGCGCTCTATATTGTCTGGAAAACTCTATATCAAAAACAACGTGAGTGGATATTTATTTTTATTTTTTCTCTCATTGGTGCTGTGCTCTACTATGATTTCATATTTAACCGTTGAGTTTAGGCCCTTACAAACTATATTTTGGAGTGTTACTTTTCTAATACCTATAACGCTATGTGTTGCTCATTTTAAGTATATGTTTGATGGACTGGCCGTTGCGAAATATGGCACTATGCTTATCTCTATGCAAATCTTACCTGTTATTGCTGCCATTCCCTCATACATCAAAGTTGGGTCGCCAGATGTTTTTGGGGGAACATGGCTTGATGCTGACATAGTGGGCTTTTGGGGAACAGCATTGGCTGTCGCAGCTTTTTTGTTGTTTTTTTTAGGGAAAAACATAAAACAAGGAAAGACAAAGGTAATGAGCATGATGGCTGTTGGCGCCGTACTTTCTATTCTAGCCTCTGGAAAAATATATTCGGTGTTTATTATCTTCCTTGGCTTGTTTTTTTTCATAAAATATTTCAGGCTTATTCAGGGGTTACTAAACGCAAAAGTTAAGTCTTTCGTTTTTCTACTAGTTGGCAGCATTGGAGCAATTATTGTCATTACCACTCTTTTTACCCAGGCAGGGGGAATACAAAATTGGTTAAAATATCAACACGAACATTCCCATAAAACTATATTCTTAGATCGTGTTTTTAACCAGATGGCGACCTATAATTACAGCAATTTATTTGGTGTTGGCCCCGGGATGCTTGGTTCACGTTCTGCCAATGCGGTATCAGCAAATATTTTACATAAAGAGGAGATGGCTCTTCCGAAATCGGTTCAAGGAGCACCTCAACCTGAAGCTGAAATTCTTAGGGGATTATATGATAAGGAGTTTCAGGATAAAATCCGCTACATGAGCGCAAATCTAGTCATTCCATTTTCAGGAATAGGGGCAATGAAGGGAGAAATGGGCTGGCTTGGCCTTATCTCAGTAGTACTTTTATTTTTACTATTGTTTTGGCCCCTTAGAGTTTACTATCACTTGGAAAGTGTCAATTATCAGGTCACGATTGTTTATTTTATGGCAACGATAAGTGGATTATCAATAGTGCTCCTATCCATATTCGATACCGCTTGGGAACAACCCAAAATCATGGTATTTTTGGCAATGCTTGTGCTGGCTATTCAGAGATCCAATAAATTGATGCCGTGTATAACTAATGAAAAATAGAGTACCCCCCCCTTTGAAGGTTCTTCATGTAAGCAATATGTGGCCTACAGAGGATAAGCCACATTACGGTGCGTTTGTTAAAGCCCAAATTGCTAGTTTAGAAAATTCCGGAGTATTATGTAAAGTAATCGTCGATAGTGAAACAGAGGGCATTAAAAAATATTGGTCACTACGAACTCTTACAAGCAGGGCGATAAAGGATTTTGAACCCGATGTTATTCATGCGCACTTTGGCTGGACAGCAGCATCCTTAAAACCAACAGATATTCCCATGGTGGTAAGCTTTTGTGGCGGAGATCTCAATGGGGAGTCTGGCAGTATTTTTCGGCAGATAAAATATATTCTAGGACGTCAACTGAGCATCTTAGCTTCTTTTAGAAGTGCTCATAATATTATCAAATCTAAAACCATGCTTCAATACCTACCAAAGGATCATATGACAAAGACATCAGTGATACCAAATGGTGTAGATATGTCGCTGTTTACCGATGGCAACAAAGCTGAAGCTAAAGGGAGAATGGGATGGGCAAAGGGGAAAAAAGTATTGTTTGCGGGGAGGCCTGATGACCCCACAAAGAATTTTACGCTAGCTAAGGCGGCAATAGATGCAGCAAAGAAAGTTATCCCTGATCTTACCCTTGAGTCGCCAAAGGGTGTAAGTCACTCAGATATGCCCATCATCTTAAATGCAGCCGATGTGTTGCTTATCACGTCCAAGAAAGAAGGTTCGCCTAATATTGTGAAAGAGGCGCTCTCCTGTAATTTACCCGTTATTGCCGTTCCCGTGGGTGACTTGGAATGGTTACTTGAAGGGTTACAATGCAGCATTATGTGCAAGTATGACGCAAAAGAAATTGCTACGGCCATGATAAAATTATTTAATAATGACTGCCCCTCACGCCCAGAAGGAAGGAAGAAGCTATTAGACATGGAACTTGACTCAGCTTTAGTGGCAGGAAAATTGATCGATATTTACGAGCAAGTATCCCAACCGAATCATTAGGTTAGCCATTTATCAGTGGTGTGCTATCATTCCCCTCCTTAATTATAATGTCTATCCCAGATATGCTTAATTTCTTGGGATCGATTACTACAATATACAGATATCAAGCCCCCCAGGAATCCCAGTTGTGAAAAAAAAAGTCATTTTAGGCATATCCGATTCGCATAATGCTGCTGCAGCTACTCTCGCCCCGGATGGTGGACTCATTGCTTTGCAAGAAGAGCGGCTCACAGGTGAAAAGAACTACTCCGGGCATCCTGAAAAATCAATTGCCTGGCTTCTCTCCTCTCAAAACCTCACGCCTGAAGATGTAGAGCAGGTGGCTTTGGCTTCCTATCACCAACCACCCAACAGGGACAGAATGGGGTTGATCAAGGAATATCGTGGGATTACCAACACCAAATCCAAGTTAAAGAAATTTTTAAGGGATACCAAGGTTTTTGAATGGAAAAAGGGTAAAGGAAAAAAACAGCGAATTGCCAATCTAGTAAACCAAGGGTTCAAAAAGGAGCAGTTGAAGTTTTTTGAGCATCACCAATGTCATGCAGCCACAGCTTATTATGGATGGGGCAAGTTCGATGATCCCATTCTGGTTCTGACTTGTGACGGTGCGGGTGACGGGTTGTGCGCTACGGTAAGTGTGGGAAAGAAAGGACAGATGGAGCGGTTGCTTACGGTGGAGTGGAGCCATTCGTTCCCTATTTTGTATTCAGTTGTTACCTATATGATGGGGATGGTTCCGCTAGAGCATGAATACAAGATGATGGGGATGGCGCCTTATGCAAAAGGTAAGGATGCAGAAAGGATGTCAAAGAAATTGTTGGCACTTTTTGAGTGGGATAAAAGCGGGCTTCCTACTTGGAAACGGGCAGATAATGTTCCGCACATGTACTACATAAAGGATAAATTGAACGAGCTGTTTTTTGAAGAGCGCTTCGATACCATCATGGCAGGAACTCAGCTATTCACGGAAACCATGCTCAAGGAGTATGTTGCAAGAGCCATACAACTTACTGGAATCAAAAAAGTCGCTTTATCTGGTGGCGTCTTTATGAATGTTAAGGCCAACAAGGAAATCATGGCGATGGATGAGGTGGATGATTTATTTATCTATCCTTCCTGTGGTGATGAAACCAACGCTATCGGCGCAGCCTACCTGGCCGCTGTGGATAAATTTGGAGTAGAAACCATTAAGTCGCTGAAGAATTTTTACCTCGGCCCTGATTGGTCTGATGAGGCGGTTCTTGCCAGCCTGTCCAGTTACAAGAAAAAGGATACGCTGGAAATCACAACTCCGGATAACGCCAACAGGGAAGTAGCCCAATTGTTGGCAGATGGAAATGTTGTTGCACGATTTACCGGCAGAGAGGAGTTCGGGGCGAGATCTTTGGGTAACCGGGCTATATTGGCAGACCCGCGAAAACCAGAAGTAATCCAGGTGATCAACGAAATGATCAAAAATCGTGATTTCTGGATGCCTTTTGCCGCATCAATATTAGATACCCATGCTGACAAGTACCTTGAAAATCCCAAACACATAAAGTCACCCTATATGATTCTTTCGTTTGATGGTACGGAAAAAGGTAAATCAGAAGTGAAAGCCGGCATGCACCCCTACGATGGAACCTGTCGCCCCCAGGTAGTAAGCCAGGAATCAAACCCGGAGTACTGGAACCTGATCAATATCTTTTCAGAGATTACCGGCGTAGGAGCACTCTTGAATACCTCCCTGAATCTCCATGGACTCCCCTTGGTTCACAGCCCAGAAGATGCGCTTTATGTCCTGGAAAACTCGGGATTGGAATATTTGGTGATGGGAGGCGTGTTGGTGAAAAAGAAGAAAACTTAACACTAACACCGACATTCATCGTTATTTTCTTCTGAATATATTTTTCATATATTCTTTCATGGCAATAACGATGAACTGGCTGTTGGTAACAAGATAGCGTTTCCACATTCTTCCGGGTTCTTGTATTAGTCGATAGAGCCACTCTAATCCGTTATTCTGCATCCATAGGGGTGCCCGCGAAGTCTTACCTGCCAGCACGTCAAAGCTTCCCCCTACTCCCATTATCAGACCTACATTCAATGCATCGGCATTTCTCAATACAAACTCTTCTTTCTTCGGGCTGCTGATGCCAATAAAGAGCATGTCGGGATTGGCCGCGTTTATTTTGCTGACGATGGCTTGTTCGTCTTGTTGTGAAAAATATCCGTCTGCA
>Ga0256834_1002245_pt1 | contig 12326 bp, 9 predicted proteins | sample 4281140metaG_FD_190536 | JGI IMG/M metagenome (GOLD analysis project Ga0256834, IMG submission 190536) | Hydrothermal vent microbial communities from East Pacific Rise, Pacific Ocean - 4281-140 | ecosystem: Environmental > Aquatic > Marine > Hydrothermal vents | place: Pacific Ocean: East Pacific... | reverse complement strand
CATTTCCACCATCATCGATATAAGAAATCACACGCTTTCGAAGGTCTAATGAATAAGTCATACAATATCATACACCACCGCAATTCTTATTACAAGTTACTATATCACGTCATTGCGAGAAGCGTAGCGACGCGACAATCCAGATTGCTTCCCCCCGTTTCCACGAGGGTCGCAATGACAAAATACCCCAAGGGGCGAGGAATTAACCCGAAAAATATTAAATATTATTAGAGCAAGCTGACGCGCCTTTTATACTATCCTCAAAAGATCCGCCAAAGCTATATGTAACCGAACCACTAGCAATAGACCCTACAGCATCACCAAGACATGTAACGTCACGCCCCTGCGGCTGATCACCACCCGCTTCGGGGGTTATTTTCGCTAATTCTTCGGGATTTTTTTCACCTGCGGCTGGCTCTATATTATTCAAAGCCACTGGAGCTGGAAGCCCATCAACAGGTGGAAGCCCTTGAATAAATAACTTAGCACCACTAGAACCACCGTCAACTTGAAAGGCTGACTTAGGTAGAAAATCTTCAACATTTTCTACACCAAATGCAGCGAGAGCGGGGGCAGCAATCTCTTGCAAGCCAGCGAATATTTGTCCACGGCCATCAATAGGTGCGTCATCCGCATCATATAAACGATTCTCTATAAAGTTTAATTGCGCGGCTGGTAATATCGTTCCCGCAAAGCTAGACGGTATAACACCATCAAATGAAGCATCTGCGCCATCAATAACAATTGGATTGCTTGCAACATCTAATATAGATCCATCTTCGAAACGTACATAGTAACTATCTGTGGGCAAATAGCCATCAAACACGCTTGTACCCAATGTTTCACCGACTATGCGCAGACCATTACCGCCTAACTCTTCATCAAATTGCATTGCAACACGAGGAAGGCCGCTTGTATTTTGGAAAGTGTTTGCATTCGCAAGATCACTCATATCTATATCACCACTTTCAAAACGTGCGCCTGTAAGCTGTGAATCGATAATGGTATTGCCTTGGAATGTAACATCACCATTATCTGCGCCTGATAAATAGAAACCGTGCGCAGAGCTATTATTGATCTCATTGTCCAACAACGTCAGATCCAGCATGTTATTAACGCGAATTCCATTATTACCAGATGACCAGATTTCGTTATTTGCAATAACTGTAGCTTTACTATGATTCACACGAATACCATCATCACCAGCATTTTCAACATAGTTTTCTCTAATCTCAAAAGTACCTGCCCAAGGACTGGTTGCTTTAACCAATATACCTGCGTGATGCGTACCTACAATATTATTACCAACAATTTCAGCAGAGCCTTTTGTAACCATAAGCTCAATACCATTACCTATATCAGTTGAAGCAAGACCAATATTTTCGATAATATTTCCTTCAATAGTAAGCATACCAAGTGAGCTGTTTACATATATACCATCGTCATTAATATTATGAATTTCATTTTCTGCTATAAGAACATCACTTCCGCCTCTGACATGAATACCATCAGAAAAACGATCGGTTCCAGTTGTTGTGTCAACATAATTACCTATGATTTCGGCATTATCACTGCCATGAATACGAATAGCTGTGTGAACGTCATAGATTTCATTGCCATCACCTATGCCATAGCCACCGATAAGGATATTGGCACTATTTTCAGCAAAGATGCCTGACGCGCCAGTATGCAAAACCATATTATCCTGAACTACTGCGTCATTGGAATTATTTATATTAACACCATTTACAGCGCTAAAGGTCACCTCATTACCCGAAATAACAGACGAGTTAGTCGCATCGCGAACTTCGATACCATCATTTCCAGAATTCTCAACTTGATTTTCCGCTATAAAGATTTTGCCGCCTTCTGAAGCGCGAATACCGTCATCGCTGGCATCAGCTACATAGTTTTCTATAATATCAATATTACCTGCATAAGATCTTGTTCCTTTAACCAATATACCCGCATGATGCGTGCCTATAATATCATTACCAGCAATTTCAACAGAGCCTTTTGTTGAGATAAGCTCAATACCACTACCGATATCAGATGAGGCAACGCCAGCATTTTCTATGTAATTACCGACAACAACCAAATGCCCCAAAGAACTATTCACATAGATACCTTCATCATTGGTATTATAAATTTCATTTTCTGCGATAAGAACATCGCTGCCGCCTCTGACATGAATACCATCTGCGAAACGATCAGTTCCTGTTATTGTGTCAACATAATTACCGATGATCTCAGCATTATCACTACCATGAACACGAATACCTGTATGAGCTGTATCCACATCATTACCAACAATTAAAATATTAGCACTGTTTTCAGCAAAGATACCTGCATTAACTATATCGTAAATATTATTACCCTGAACTACTGCGTCATTAGAATTATTTATATTAACACCATTTACAGCGCTAAAGGTAACGTCATTACCCAAGATAACAGACGGGTTAATAGCATCGCGAACTTCGATACCATCATCTCCCGAATTTTCAACTTCATTTCCAGCTATAAAGATATTACCGCCTTCTGAAGCGCGAATACCGTCATCACCAGCATCTTCAACATAATTATCTCTAATCTCAATATCACCAGATCTTGTTCCTTTAACCAATATACCAGCATGATGCGTGCCTATAATATCATTACCAGCAATTTCAACAGAGCTTTTTGTTGAGATAAGCTCAATACCACTACCGATATCAGATGAGGCAACGCCAGCATTTTCTATGTAATTACCGACAACAACCAAATGCCCCAAAGAACTATTCACATAGATACCTTCATCATTGGTATTATAAATTTCATTTTCTGCGATAAGAACATCGCTGCCGCCTCTGACATGAATACCATCTGCGAAACGATCAGTTCCTGTTATTGTGTCAACATAATTACCGATGATCTCAGCATTATCACTACCATGAACACGAATACCTGTATGAGCTGTATCCACATCATTACCAACAATTAAAATATTAGCACTGTTTTCAGCAAAGATACCTGCATTAACTATATCGTAAATATTATTACCCTGAACAATAACGTTACTAGAATTACTTACATATACGCCATGAGTAGTACTATCATGTACTATATTATTTTTAATGACAGCGTCATTTGCGCCATCAGCAAAGATACCTGGATCGCCGCCAATAATTTCAAAACCATCGATAACTACGTTATCTGCTGTAATATGAATACCTGGTGAATTTGGAGAAATGGAGCTTTCAGCAAGACGCAAGCCATAGCCACTATTTCCTGCATTGTTACCATTCATAATAAGGTTATCATGATCCGCTTCAACCGCTTCGTTATATGAGCCTGCTGCGACATTGATAGTATTTGTGCCTGTGCCAGTATTATCAATTGCATCAATTGCATTTTGGATTAAGCCATCGTCACTCTGGTTAAGCTCAATCGTTCCTGTGCCATTGGTGCGCAAACTATTGGCGTTTGCAGCGTAAAACTCACCACTATTATCGATAGTTATATCGCCGCCGTCAGCTTCTATGAAACCATTTTGAACAAAACGCTCGCCCGAGATATTAACATCACCACCAATCGATGTATCAATCGCGCCGTCATTTTTAACTGTGCCGTGATCTCCACCAGAAAGAATGATTTTGCCGCCACTAACCACAACCGAGGATACATCAATAATACCTGTGTTATTAACAATATTATCAACCGTATCTTTCACGGCAAGTGCGCTCATCTGTACAAAGCCGCCTTCCGCGTTAATATCACCGTTATTTTCTATCAAAGCATCTGAAAGCTCACCGCTAAGTGCTAGTTCAATTAAACCATCGCCATAAATGTCAACGGTTACGCTTTGTGCTGCGCCCATTTGAACGCGCCCAAGCTTAGCATTAATAATCCCGTTATTTACAATATTTGGCGCAACGAACGCAGCCAAGCCAGCATCCGCAACTGTAATAGTGCCGTTTAAAGTAATATCACCGCCCTGATCGACATTGGAAATAAGTAGCGGTCCGCCAGTCATTATATCTGCGGATAACACATCGCCAGTAGATGCAACAATACCTTGCACATCAGCATTAAAATTACTACCAAAGAACAAACCATCTTTATCGATAATAACAATATTCATATTAGAATTAAGATTACCATCAAGTGTTGATTGAATGTCTGCGCGATTATCGAAAACAGTAAATGTTGAGTTAGGATCACCCAAAACATTAACAATGTGACCGTCATATATACTTGCGTTACTTTCAACAGCACCGTTACCGCCATCAACTGTAATATTCGTAATCCCTGGCACAACTGTACTTTTGCCAACATTACCTGCAATAACAGTATCATAATCCCAAGAATAATCAGGCGTCCCCACCGCAGCGCTAACATTAGGCGAAATCAACAAAACACCAGCAATTATCGCCGTTGTTGATAATAATGATTTCTTAAATTTTTGCGGTGTTTGATCTATGTTACACATACCAAATGTTCCTACTCTGCTTCTCTAAATATTGCTCAGAATATGGATTACACCATAAATATGCAAATTACAACATAATAAGTAAGAAGAAGTACTTTAATATGCATTAATATGCATTTTTGTGAAAAAGGGCAAAAGGAGTAAGGAGCATAACCTTTAAATCCATCAATAATGACCAGTTTTCAATATAATAAAGATCATAAGCCACACGCTTTTTCATTTTATCGAGCGTATCAGTTTCTCCGCGACAACCATGTATTTGCGCCCAGCCCGTTATTCCTGGTTTAACCCGATTACGCGCGGCATAGCTCTCCACCAAATTATCATAATGATCATTATGACTAACAGCGTGCGGGCGAGGGCCTACAATCGACATATCACCACGCAAAACATTAAATAGCTGCGGCAACTCATCCATGCTGGTTTTACGTAAAAATGCACCTACCTTTGTAACGCGAGGATCATGTTTTTGCGCCTGCTTAACATCACCATCCCCAGCGTCAGTAACACTCATGGTGCGAAACTTATAAATATTAAACTCCTCGCCCATCATTCCATTACGACTTTGATTAAACAAGATGCTCTCTGATTTATTTAGCTTTAATATAAGTGAGCAAGCGATAAGAACAGGCAAAAACAGCACAATTAAGCCAAGTGCAATTAATATATCAAAGATGCGCTTTACAAAAACTTCTCTATCACCAATCGGACGACGATAAATTGAAATAATCGGCGCACCCCAAAGGCGTTCTGGTGATACCCTATCAAATAAAATTGTCGGCAAGCAATAAAGCACATTACAAGGAAGCACCCTTAAATCGGATAATATATCATCTATACCCTCTTGCGAATCCATCTCGTATGTAACAATTACATCATCAATTTTTTCTTTGTAACAAAGATGCTCTAAATCATTCATATTATTTATGATAGGCAAGCCTAGCTGCTCTTTTTCATCACCATTATAATCAGGAAGATAAATAGCCACAGCCTCGACTATAGAGCGCGCAGGTTTATTAATAACCCTCATAAGCTTTTCAGTTTTAACACTATGCCCCACCAAAACAGCTTTACGAACAAAGCACCCCTTATTCAGCTTGCTTCTGAACCATGCGCTAAACGCATATCGCTCAACACATAAAAGCCCAAAGCTCAATAACTGCCAGCTTACCAGCCAAATTCGAGAAAAATTATCCGACACGCCCATAAGAAAAGCTATAGAAAGACAGATAACAACAGGAACTATAATCGACCAAATCAATAAGCTTGCCTGCCTTGATAAGCTATGCAAGCATTTAAGCTTATACAGCCCACACACATTACAAGTAATAGAGAAAATAATTGCATATATAATTATAAAGCCAATATAATTTTCAGGGATAGCGAACGAGCCTTGGCGCATAAAATAGGTAAGATACGCAGCAACGAACAAAACCAAAATATCTACAAAACGGATAACATCGAAAATATTCTTTTCAATACCATCTCTAATCCAGTAATTTTTCATTATATATTAAGCCCTGATAAAACAACTATCCTTCAATAGCATTGTTATAAGGTCTATTGTAATATTTATCTACAAATAAAAACTTAATGAGCATACGTAAAAACTCTTCACATTGCGTAAGTTTTACCCTAAAACAGGCTCGTATAGAAAATTAAGGAGCATATATAATGAGCAAGGGCAAGGTAGTTTTAGCATATTCAGGCGGACTGGACACATCAATCATTTTGAAATGGTTTATCGAGGAAGGCTATGAAGTTATCGCCTATATCGCTGATGTTGGACAAGTCGAGGATTTCGAAGCTGCTCGCGAGAAAGCTATAAAGCTTGGCGCGGCAAAGGTTTATGTTGAAGATCTAAAGCTTGAATTTGTGCGTGATTATATCTTCACAACCGTTAAATCTCAGGCGATATATGAGGGGCGTTATTTGCTCGGAACTTCTGTGGCTCGCCCTATCATTGCCAAGCGTCAAATCGAGATTGCTAAAGCTGAGAATGCGCAATTTGTATCTCACGGAGCAACAGGTAAGGGCAACGATCAGGTTCGGTTCGAGCTTGCATATTACGCGCTTAAACCTGATATAAAAGTACTTGCTCCGTGGAAAATGGAGGAGTTTCTAACTCGTTTCGAGGGTCGCGCAGATATGCTTAACTATGCAGACCAGCACGGCATTCCCGTGTCAGCTACTCGTAAAAAGCCCTACTCCGAAGATGATAACATGCTCCATATCTCGCATGAGGCAGGAGTATTGGAAGACCCTAACGTTGCAGCCGACGAAGATGTATATTCACGCACAAACTCTAGTGCGAATTCACCTGACACCGCCGATATTATCACTATTGATTTTGACAGAGGAATCCCTGTTAAAGTTACCAATGGTGACAAAATCGTTGAAGGCGCGGTGGAGCTGTTCGAATATCTTAACGAGCTAGGCACGCTTCACGGAATTGGTCGCCTTGATATGGTCGAAAACCGCTTTGTGGGGATTAAGTCACGCGGAGTATATGAAACTCCAGGCGGGGAAATCCTATATAAAGCGCACCGTGATTTAGAAGGCCTTACCATGGATCGTGAAGTTATGAAGCTGCGCGATTATATGTCCCTAAGAGTGGCCGAGCTGATTTATAACGGCTTTTGGTTCTCACCTGAATTTGACCTGCTAATGAGTTTCATGGACAAAGCGCAAGAGCATAATAGCGGCAGCGTACAAGTGCAGCTTATCAAGGGCGTGGCATATCCTATTGCTCGCAAAAGCCCGAACGCTCTGTACGATCCCGAGCAATCTTCTATGGACGTGGAAGGTGATTACGATCAAAAAGATGCCGATGGATTTATTAAGATTAATGCTGTTAGGTTGAAGAATAATACTAAGCTTAGAGGTTAAAACATGACAAAAATAACCGCGCAAACTGATGATGGAACAGCTTTAGCTATCGAATTCGATAACGATTCTAGTGGTTGGTTTTTGCATCATGGGGGCGATGAGTTTTGGCACATGAGCAAGGAAGATGCGCAAGAACAAGCCTCTAATGATTACGGCGTAAGCAAAGGCGATTGGAACGAAGACGGCGAAAATGATAGCTCCCCCACCCGCGATTCCAACGGCGCGGAGCTTAAAGACGGTGACACAGTAACACTAATCAAGGACTTACCCGTTAAAGGCGCAGGAGTTACGATCAAACGCGGTACTACGGTTAAGAATATTACCCTGACAAACAACCCCGAAGAAATCGATTGCCGCACCAAGGAAGTTAAAGGGTTAGTGCTTAAAACTTGTTTTGTGAAGAAGATTTAGCCACAATCATGTTATGCTCGCATGGACGCGGGAATGATTAGAGAGAGAAGACATGACAAAAGAAAATTCGAATAAAATGTGGGGCGGTAGGTTTGAGGATAAGCCTTCCGATATTATGGAGCAAATTAATGCTTCTATCGGCATTGACAAACGCATGTGGAGGCAAGATATTCGCGGCTCTATTGCGCATGCTACGATGCTATCACAGCAAGGTATAATCTCCAAGAACGAAGCCGTTGAGATAGTTAACGGGCTTAACAAAATCGCTGAAGAGATAAAATCAGGCAATTTCGAGTTTAAAGCCAGCCTTGAAGATATCCACATGAATATAGAAAGCCGCCTGCGTGAGATTATCGGCGATGTCGCAGGGAAACTGCATACTGCGCGCTCTCGTAATGACCAAGTAGCCACGGATTTTCGTATGTGGACTCGCGGGGCTGCGGATGAGCTTGTGCATCTAATCGAAGAGCTGCAAGGCGCTTTAGAAGCTCTGGCGCAAAAGCATAAAAGCGATATCATGCCTGGATTTACCCACCTACAAGCGGCGCAACCTATTACTTTGGCTATGCATTTAGGTGCATATTCACAAATGCTGGAGCGCGATAAAGGCCGCTTTATTGATTGCCGTGCGCGCCTTAATGAATGTCCGCTTGGTTCGGCTGCATTAGCAGGTACGCCCTACCCTATTGACCGTAAATTTACGACAGAAAAGCTTGGCTTTGATAGACCTATTAGCAATACTCTGGACGCAGTTTCCGCGCGGGATTTTGCTAATGAATTTTTATTTTGCGCCGCGCAGACAGGCTTGCACTTATCACGCCTAGCCGAAGAGATTATAATATGGGCAACGCCGCAGTTCGGCTTTATCCAGCTTTCGGACGCTTGGAGTACGGGCAGCTCGATCATGCCGCAAAAGAAAAACCCTGACGCTGCGGAATTAGTGCGCGGTAAATGCGGGCGTTTAAACGGTAATTTGATTCAAATGATGACAATTATGAAAGGCTTACCGCTAGCTTATAATAAGGATTTACAAGAGGATAAAGAGCCAGTATTCGATAGCTTTGATAGCATTTCCTTGTGCTTGCAAGCGATGAAAGGAATGCTGGAATCTGCGACTTTCCACACCGATGCAATGCTGGAATCGGCAGAAATGGGCTATACTACCGCTACTGCGCTGGCTGATTGGCTGGTGATGAATTTAGGCTTGCCCTTCCGCGATGCCCACCATGTTACAGGCGCAATCGTGAAAATGGCAGAGAATAAAGGCTGTAAGCTTGATGAGCTTAACCTTAGCGATATGCAAGAGCTTAACCCAGCGATCACAGATGAAATATTTGCTGTACTGAGCGTTAAGAAATAAGCGTAAAGCAACCTAATCCTTTTTCTTAACATCCTTAAGAGCCTTAACCATGCCATTAACATGCGGGAGTATGGCATCTTCATATTGCTTTTTCTTATCATCAGAAATACCTTTAAGCAGCCCTTGCACAAGCGCGTGCGTTGTTTCATCCATTTCAGCATTCTTAACCGCTTTTGTCATTGATTGCCTTTCATAAGCCCTTATTTTTTCAAGCGCGTAATTAAGCACAGTCTTTATACGCTTATCTGATTTAGTGAGGAGTTTTTGGAATTCCTGACGCGTTATAACTACAACCGTGGTAGCCTCCACTGCTTCATAACTAATGATAGCAGGCTCATCCATTGCAAGGTGACGCTCGCCAACGATTGATCCCGGACCAAGGCGTTCGACTTCAATTTTGCGATCCCCATCCATCTTAAAGGAGACTATCTCGCCAACTTGAACCATATATGCACGAGCATTCTCTTCACCTTCCTTAATAAATACTTTTCCTGCTGGTAAACAGCTTCGCTCTAATACATCCGCACCTTTTTGCATACACACACCTTTTTGTTAAAATAATAAAGTGATTCTACCAGTTTTTAACCGCTAAATCAGTTAATATTATTTTTATTTTTCATTAAATTTTGATGTTTTTTATAAAAAACAAATTCTTTGCTTGACATTTTCTTTAAAAAACGTTTAATCATGCCAATCTTTGTGGCTTCGACACCTGACTTAAACATCAGCCGAACACCTAATAAGAGCTGATTTTTAATTTAATATAAGGAGTGTCAGGAATGGCGACAGGAACGGTTAAATGGTTTAACCCTACAAAAGGATTTGGTTTTATTGTACCCGACGATGGCGGACAGGATGTATTCGTACATATCTCTGCTGTTGAACAAGCTGGTATGGGATCTTTAGACGAAGGTCAAAAGGTTGAGTACGAGCTTACAGAAAACCGTGGCAAACAAGCTGCTGGTAACTTAAAAGCGGTTGCTTAAAGTTATATTGCTTGATTAGAATTCTTAAGCGCTGCGATATTTTTCGCGGCGTTTTTTAATAGTCTTTTGAATTTACCTTATTACATCGTTGCTGCGTCGCTACCGTATAATTATACGCTAACGCGCCTTGTACTAAGGCAAATTCATGTGACTATTTTTTTGTCTTATGCAATGCGCCATAGACTAAATTTGCTAAATGGTTAAAAAACTGTTAATATCCCTCCATATAAAAAACAGAAGAGGTATTATTATGAGCGCATATGCATGTGGATCAGGTGGAGTAATCTTCATTCCTGAAGTAATTGAAAAAACCGTCCCTAAAATTATTCTACGTCGTTCTAACGATAACGACACTAAAGAAAAAGAAGAATAACTTCGTAGAGATAAGAAAAGCCTTGCCGTTATCGGGCAAGAATTGTATTAATCCATGATAAATAATTCAACCCGTAACCGAGGTAATATTAGTCATGGATATATCCAAAATTTCTGTCGGCAAAGATGCGCCGAATAACATCAATGTTATTATTGAAAATACTGCTGGCGGTGCGCCAGTTAAGTATGAGATTGACAAGGAGTCGGGCGCTCTATTTGTTGATCGCTTTGTTCATACTCCAATGTTCTACCCTGCAAATTACGGATTTATTCCACAAACTCTTGGCGGTGATGGTGATCCCGTTGATGTGCTTGTCTATGCGCAGCACGCAATTCTACCAGGCGCAGTAATTCAAGCGCGTCCTGTGGGCGTATTGGTGATGGAAGATGATGGCGGGCAAGATGAAAAGATTTTGGCTGTGCCAGTTGATAAAACCCACCCTATGTTCGCTGACATCAAAGAATATAGCGATCTACCGCAAATTTTACTTGATGAGATAGAGCATTTCTTCACGCATTACAAAGACCTTGAAAAAGGTAAATGGGTAAAGATGCAAGGCTGGGAAGGCTCTGAAAAGGCAAAATCCCTTATCCTTGAAGGTATCGCCAATGAACAATCTCAAAAAGCCGCCTAACAAAGTTACTAAGCCCCCACTGATATATCTAATTCAACAGCTTGGGGGCTTCCGCTCTTGTCGCTGGTCATGGTTTGTGGTCTCTTCTAGCTAATATATAAACATTTGAAAGTGTTCTATGGCAGACAACATACTAGAAATCAAGAATTTACACGTAGATTTTAAAATTCCGTCAGGTAATTTCCATGCGGTTAAGGGGATTAGCCTTGATATTGAGCGCGGGCAGAGCGTTGCTTTGGTTGGCGAATCAGGCTCTGGCAAGTCGGTTAGCGCCCTTTCAATCATGAAGCTGCTAGCCTACCCCGCAGCAAGTCACCGCGAAGGCTCATCCATATTATTCGAAGGCGAGGAGCTAATCGACAAAGGCGAAACATTCATGCGCACAATTCGCGGCCAGCAAATAGGCATGATATTCCAAGAACCGCAAAGTGCGCTAAACCCGCTTCATACTATCGACAAGCAAATAGGCGAAATTCTAAAAATTCATCAGGGCATGAGCCGCGATAACGTTAAAATCCGTGTGCTGGAACTACTCGACATAGTGGGGCTACCAAACATCAAAGACCGCCTGAAAGCATATCCTCACGAGTTATCTGGCGGGCAAAAGCAACGCGTTATGATTGCTATGGCACTGGCGAATAATCCTGAGCTTCTTATTGCCGATGAGCCTACTACCGCGCTTGATGTAACTGTGCAAGCGCAGATATTAGAGCTGCTTGAGGATTTAAAGAAAGAGCTTAATATGTCACTGCTGCTTATCACCCATGATCTTAGCGTGGTTGAGAAAATGGCAGATAAAGTTTGTGTTATGCGCCACGGAGAATTGCTGGAAACTAATGATGCCAAGACCTTATTTAGCCAACCTGAGCATAACTACACAAAGATGCTGCTATCCACTCGCCCACATGGCAGCGTTAAGGTCATTAATGCTAAAGCTAAAACCCTTGTAAGCGGGGATAATATCAAAGTCCACTTCCCCAATAAAAAGAATTTTTTCGGCAAAGCAATCAGCCATATAAAAGCCGTTGATGGCGTAGATATAAACATCAAAAATGGACAAACGCTTGGCGTTGTCGGGGAATCAGGCTCTGGCAAAACAACTTTGGGGCTTGCGGTTATTAAATTACTTGCCAGCACAGGGACTATCGAGTTTGACGGCAAAGACATCTCATCACTTGCACGCAAAGATATGCGCCATCTTC
>Ga0256834_1002244_pt1 | contig 12332 bp, 14 predicted proteins | sample 4281140metaG_FD_190536 | JGI IMG/M metagenome (GOLD analysis project Ga0256834, IMG submission 190536) | Hydrothermal vent microbial communities from East Pacific Rise, Pacific Ocean - 4281-140 | ecosystem: Environmental > Aquatic > Marine > Hydrothermal vents | place: Pacific Ocean: East... | reverse complement strand
CATCCACTTGATGTGGCTGAAGACCTGGTCAACGCTGAGTCCAATCGGCTCGACGCCGAGCTCCCTGAACTTGTCGAGCCTCTTCTGCATGGCGTAGAACTCGGTCGTACAGACCGGGGTGAAGTCAGCCGGGTGGCTGAAGAGTATGAACCACTTGCCCTTCTCGGCGAAGTAGTCCGGGAGCTTTATCACTCCGTGGGTTGTCTTGACCTCAACCTCTGGGAACTTTTCTCCTATGACGACCATCTTTCATCACCTCTCCTTTTCCTGTGTCGTCTTCACTATAAACCTCATAGGTTCGAATATATAAGTCTTTCGGTTCGTTTTCAGGAGAAATTTTGGAGAAAAAACAATGGGCCTTAAAAGACATCGAGGGAGAATACAATCATGCCCATCTTTTATTGACGTTATGGAAAATAAACCAAAACGTCTTTGCCAAAAATTGATGAACAAAAATGTTTATTTGCCGTTAAGCTTCCTAACATTGACCCACGTTGAATGGTACGCCGAACCGTTCCCATAATCCTCAACGGTTCCGTCCGTCGTCAGGAAGTTGGCGTTCCAGCCAAGGAGCCTGACCCAGAAGGCCTTGTAGAGCAGGACAACTCCTCTCGGAACGTCGTCGCTGAGTTTTGCGAGGGTTTTTACTCGGCCGTAGTCGTTGAAGACCTCGACCGTCTCGCCGTCTTCAATGCCCCTCTCCTCCGCGTCAACAGGGTTGATGTAAAGGTTGGGGTCAATCATTCCATAGGTGTTGTGGTACTGGCTCGTTATCGTCATTCTGTAGGTTGGCGTGAGCAGGCGGAGCGGATACTTTCCTTCAAACTTCCTGTATTCAGGAAACGGGCCTAATCCCCTCTCAACGGCCCTCCGCGAGAAGAACTCGATTTTTCCGCTCGGGGTTTCCCACCCTCTCGGCTTTTCAGGAATTTTAACGAAGCCCTTCGCCTTCAGCTCCTCCCAGCTCAGGCCGTTGAGCTCAAGGACCTTTCGAATTACTTCCTCATCGATCTCGTAAAGGTGGGGATTTTTAATGCCCAGCGCTCTTGCGAGCAGTCTCGTTACCTCGCTGTTGCTCCTGCCGTACAGCCTCGCGACCGGCTCGTTCAGAGCAACGTAGCGGTGGTAGTAGGAATCCGCTATGTCAAGCCTCTCGAAGAAGGTGTTTGCCGGCAAAACGACGTCCGAGTAGAGGGCTGTGTCGGTAAAGAAGATGTCGTGCGTAACGACGAAGACGTCGCTCTCGCTTAGGGCTTTTCTCAGCCTGTTCTGGTTCGGAAGGCTCGCGAGTGGATTGGAGTTGTAGACGTAGAGGAAATTAATCTCACCCCGCTCGATGTATTCCGCCAGCTTCATCTGGGGGATTCTCTTCGCCGGCTTCGTCCTCAGGAAGGTGCCTTCTGCGTAGGATTTGTCCATCGTTTTCATGTCGTATATAAAGCCGAAGCGGTGGCCGACGAGGGCGGGAAGGATTGCTATCGCCCTAACCGCCTCCCCACCAGCAAGGGAGCGCTGGAAGCCGTAGCCGACGTGGATTACGCCCCTCTTTTCGGCGAACTCCCGCGCGAAGGTCTCTATCTCCTCAACTCCCAACCCGGTTTCTTTGCTTACATAATCAAGCGATAGTGTTTTTACATAATTCTTGAATTCTTCAAAACCGTAAACGTTCTCGCGGACGAAGGCCCTATCGTAAAGCCCCTCCCCGATTATAACCTTTGCAAAACCCAAAGCCAAAAGAACGTCCGTGTCTGGCCTCACCTGAAAGAACCTGTCGCTTCTCCTGGCGGTTTCTGTCCTGACGACGTCAACCGTCCAGATTTCAAGGCCGTGCCGTTTAGCGAGGGCGAAGCCGTGAAGATTATTCCAGAAGGCGTTTATGCCCCAGTAGACGATTAACCGCTGGTTCTTAAGCTCTTCCGGGTCGAGACCGACGGCAGTTCCGTAGACGTCCTTAAGTGCCTCCTGCCCGGCCCTGTCGCAGATTCCATAGTCGAGCACGGCGGTGTTGAGGTAGTGAAAGAGCCTCAGCGGGAAAGCGTAGTTCACAACTCCCCTGTCGCCGGCGTACTGATAAACGAGAACGCTCTCACTCCCGTGCTTCTCGATGGTCTCCTTCAGCTTCTTCGCTACGAGGCCTATCGCCTCTTCCCAGCTCGCTTCTCTGAAGGAACCGCTCCCCCTCTCGCCGGTTCGGATTAGCGGGTTCTTTAGCCTGTCCTCCGAGTGGAACCACTTCGAGAGCAGAGCACCCTTGGGGCAGAGAAAGCCGGCCGTTATCGGGTGCTCCGGATTGCCCCTAACCCTAAGCCTTCCGTCTCTGAGCTCGCTCACCATCGAGCAGGTGTCGTAGCAGTCCCGCATGCAGACGGAAAACATTGCAATCACGGGGAAAGCCTGACCTTAAAAGCAACCTCCCTCTCGACGAGAACCCTGCCTATCTCCGAGGGCAGGACCGCCATGTCCCAGGCCCTGAAGGGTCCGTACTCCCTCATGTCAGGACCGAGGATTACGGGAAGGTTTTCGATTATGATGTAAACCTCTCCAGGTGTCCTTCTGGCTGGCTCCCCGGATTCAACCCCCTCTACCTCATCTCTTTCCTCGGCTTCAAGCGATTCAACCTCGGGTAGCTCCTCCCGCTCGATAAACGCCCTGAGAACCCTGAAGATTTTTCTCTCCTCTGAGGTCATCTCCGCTGGCTTCCCCTCAACGGCTAGGTCAACTATCTTGTGGAGGCGGAGTTTAATTATTTCCTTAATCAGACCCTCAGCGATTCTCAGCTGGGCCAGGTAAAGTCTCTCCTCGACGCTTTCACCCCTCTCGCGGGAGCTTTCGGCACTCAGTTTAAGGGCTTTAACCAGACTGTCGAACTCCCGATAAAAATCATCGTCCAGCTCGGTGAGTTCAACGCTCGAAAGCTCCTGCTCAAGCAGTTCCCTGAGCTTGACGATGTCCATGCAACCACCTCAGAGAAAAGGAAAGGGAATCACTCCTCGACGCGCGGGGCCAGGAGGAACACGAGCCTGCCCTCGTCCCTTATGGGGTACTCCATTTGAAGGGGCATTTCGTTTCCAAAGTTGAGTATAACCTCGTCCGCCTTGCCGATTCCCTTTATCATATCGCTGAGGTAGCTGATTCCGTAGGCGCTCTTGGTCTCTTCCTTGACCTCAAGGTCGAGCAGACCCTCGTCCTCAAGGGTAAGCCTTATCTCGACCTCGTTGGTCTCCCCTTCGGCCTTCATTATAAACTCGTTCTCGGTTGCTATGAACTTTATGGCGTCGCTTACGAGCGAGGCGTCCTTAACTGCCTCCTTGAGAACCTCACCGAGGACCACAACCTTGGCCGTAAACGGCAACTCGGGGAGTTCAAGCTCAAGCTCCTCAACGTCTATGAGGGGCAGTCTGAAGGTTCTTCTGGCGGTTCCCTCGAATGTCACCTCGAGGAAGTTGTCCTCGCCCTTCCTGAGGATGAGCGTGTCCTTGGCCTTCCCGCGCTTGAGGACCTTCTTGAACTGGTCCATGTTAACGCCTATGGTTTCCTCCTCCTCGACCTCATACTTGGAGAAGATGCTCTGCGGAAGGTTGAGGTCAATCAGAACGACCCTGCTCGGGTCCATCGCACGCATGCTTATGCCCTCCTCCGTGAACTTGAAGGCGGCCTCGTCTATGAGGTTACTTGCCGTCGCTATTATGTCGGCAAACTCCTTGGCACCGTCAAAAACGACTTCGAACGGCATGGCTATCCCTCCAGTATTTTAATCATCAATCTAACCCTTTCTTTTCCCCGGAATAAATAAGCTTTTCCGTTGTCCGTATCGGGTACCCTTTTATACGCTTCTTCAAGCTCCTTCAGGGCCTTTTTGGCAAGCCTTAGAAGGGTCTCCCTCTCAAGCTCGTTCACTCGTAGGACCTCCAAACGTAGCCGCACTTGGTGCACTTGTAGAATATCGTGCTCGGCTCATCTCCAGCCCTCGTCTGAAGCTCCCACCAGTAGGCGGTGTCGTTGCCGCACTTCGGGCAGGTAACCTTGGTGGTTGGGAGAGTTTTAACGTCTTGCTCTATGACGACTATCTCCTCATCGGGTTTGTGCTCGACTTTCTGGGTTATCCTGGTTTTGGCCCTGTCCTTCTCCTCATCAAAAGGCTCCTCGTAGCCACAGACGCGACACACCCAGACCTTTCTCTTTCTATCGGGGAGCATGAGGTTGCCGCACTTCGGACAAAACTTCATTTTCCCACCCCCGCCGGAGAGGGGGTATATTGGAAAGCAATAAAAAGTTTTGGCAGAAGAGCCAATCAGCTTTCAACGACCTCAAACTCGCCCGAAACCATGTATCTCGTCCCGTTTACGAAGACCACCTTCTCAACCCTGTACTTTCCGGGCTTCAGTTTGAGCTCGGAGAGCCCAACTGTCTGCTGCCAGCTCTTTCCCGGGGGAATGGTTCTGAGTGTCTGGATGAACATCAGTCCGGTGTTCACCTTCGTCCAGTTGCCGTTCTCGTAGCGGTAGAGGGTGAACTCGTAGCCTGCGGTCGCGTTAACGTTGGCGTTGTTGATGACCCTTATGATTATTGTATCCGTTGGCTTAACCACCGAAGGCGTTACCTGAAGGACAACGGGGGCTTTTGGAGGCTCCTTCTGAGCCTCATTGAGGTAATACGCCGCGGGAATTATCAGGGCAACCAGGATTACGGCTAGGAACCACCTCATGCAATCACCTTAAATGGACTACTCACCAAGAACTCTTAACCTTTTCCAAAAAGAATTGAGAAGAAAGGTCACTCCCTGAGCGGCAAACCGTAGTCGAAGGAGTAGTAGACCTTCTGGAACTCGGCGCGGAAGCCGTAAACGTCCCTTCTGACCTTGGCCGGGTCCTCCCTGTCTATGAGAACGCGGCGCATGAACCTAGCAATTTCCTTCATGTCGTCCTCTAACATTCCAACGCGGGTCATCTCCTGGACGCCTATGCGCAGACCGCTCGGCTCGTTGACCTTCTCAAGCGGGTCCCAAGGCAGGAGGTTCTTGTTGAGTATTATGCCCGCCTCCTCGAGGAGCGGTGCGGCCCAGCCGCCGGCCTTCTCATGGAGGTCGCTAACGTCAACTATGACCTGGTGGCTCTCCGTGTAGCCCCTGTCCTCGCCGATGACCTTGAAGCCCTCCTCCGCTAAGGCTTCAGCCAGAGCTTTCGCGTTCTTGACGACCTGCTTCGCGTACTTCTCACCGTACTCGAGCATCTCCGCCGCGGTGATCACCTTGCCGGCCATGTGGTGGAGGTGGTGATTGCTCAGCACACCGGGGAAGATGGCCCACTGGAGCTTGGCTATCTCCTCGGTCTCGCCGAACTTCTTGTAGAGTATGACACCTCCCTGGGGTCCGGGGAACGTCTTGTGGGTCGAGGCCGTCACTACGTCTGCACCTTCGCGGAGCGGGTCCTGGAACTGCTTTCCGGCGATGAGTCCGAGGACGTGGGCGGCATCGTACATGACGTACGCACCGACCTCCTTGGCAACGGGGGCGAGCTCCTTGACCGGGTGCGGGAACGGGAAGAGAGAACCGCCGAAGACGACTATCTTCGGCTCGAGCTCGCGGATTAGCTGGGCGGCTTTGTCAACGTCGATGTTGAACTCCTCGTTGTCGAAGGGCCAGGTGTGAACTTCGAGACCCCTCATTCCGGCGGCACCGAAGGGCATGTGGCTTATGTGCCCGCCGTGGCTGGTGTGAAGGACTATCGCCCTGTCGCCCGGCTGGGTGAGGCCGAAGAAAACCGCCTGGTTGGCGTTGGTTCCAGAAATGGGCCTCAAATCAGCGAAATCGCTCTGGAAGAGTTTTGTGAACAGCTCGACGCCTATAAGCTCGACCTCGTCCACGTATTTGCATCCCTGATAGTAGCGCTGTCTCGGCCAGCCTTCCGCGTACTTGTGCATAAAACCGGAAGCGACCGCCCTCATAACGCTTGGAGAAGTCACGTTTTCGCTCGCTATCAGGTTTATGGTGTGCGCCCTCCAGTTCTCGTGGTCCTCAATAAAGTTCAGAACCTTGTCACGGTACTCACGGTAGCTCATAGGAAACACCTCGAAGGATTTTCGGACGATGGGGATATAAACCTTACCACAGGAGTCCGAACGCACAAAAAAGTGAAGTAAGGAACCTCAGCGCCGCCTGAGCTTGGCGACAACCCAGATTAGGATGGGCAGGATTATGAAGGCCATCATGTCTCCGGTGTCTCCCGCGAAGGCCAGAACGTCCGCGAAGTTCTTTATCCCGGCGAAGTATACGACCGCCGGCGGAACCACAGTTAAAGCCCAGGCAATCGGCCTCTTGAGCCTCACGAACTCCTCGTTGTTGCTCTGCTGTGCGAGGGCTATTCCTATGTAGCTCGTCGTTATGGCGAGGAAAGGTATGAGATTGCCAAGAATTTTTCCAACGTTTCCGTATAGCCACTGAAGCCCCTGGGTGGCTATCTGGGGGGTGTTCCTTCCAAAGGCGAGGAGGAAGGCCGCCATGAAGATGGCATAGACAGCGGTGGGAATCAGGAACGCCCACACGAGAACCTTCTTTGTCTCCTCGTAACTGCCGAGTCCCTTGTAGACGTCTGGAATCACCGTGTGACAGCCGAGGGCAAAGATTGCGACACCGGTTATGCTGAGTATCCCCGACAGGCTCGTATAGAGGCCGTTGCTGAGCTTCGCGTGGGGGACGAGCATTACCGTTACCGCTATGAAGAGGGCGAGCATGACGTAGCTCATCGCCAGCTCTGTTTTTCCGCTCGCTTCGAGGCCGTGATAAACCACCAGCGAGGCGAGAATCCAGAATATGAAGGCTCCAAGCGTGTCGCTGATTCCAAAGAGGTTCGCAAAGACGCTTCCCATTCCAGCTATGTAGGCGAGGATAGCTCCGAAGCTCATGATGAAGATGCTGACGTACATCAGCCAGCCGCCGGCCTTTCCGAGGACGCGCTGGGCTATCGTGCTCATCTGCGCCCCGCCCATTCCTGCGGAGAACTTGAGGACTATGAAGGCCGTTCCGAGCATGAGAACCATGACGCCGAAGAGCACGACCAAAGCCGGTATGAGGCCCACTTTGCTTGCAGCGTAGGGGAGTCCCAGCACTCCCGCCCCTATCTGCGTTCCGACGAGTATTGCCAGTGCTTCTCCCTTCGTTATGCGCTTCTTCTCAACGCGAATCGTGCTTATCCTGAGTCCCCTGACTGCCTTCCTCCTCCTGAGGAGCTGGATTAGCGTAACCCTCTTCCTCCTCTCAGCGGCGAGACGCTCGGCGTAATAGCGACCGTGAGAGGTGGTAACCTTTCTTCTCGGTGTTCCATCCGTAATCGGCATTTTTCCTCACCTCCACTACGATGCACCAATGAATACAATTTAAACCCTTGCTCGGAAGGTTGAAGGAAACCTCTAATATCCTTCGGCCTTTCCCCTTATATGGCTTAACCTCTAGTAGAATTTTTAAGTCCGGCCGAGTAAAAAGAACCATGCTGGGGCATGCAGGCAAAATTCTGGCCCGTTCGCGCTTCGCCATAGCGTTTACAGGTGCTGGCATAAGTGCTGAGAGCGGTATACCAACGTTCAGGGGTTCAAACGGCCTCTGGAGAAACTACAGGGCGGAGGAGCTTGCAACCCCCGAGGCGTTCCGGAGGAATCCAAGGCTCGTCTGGGACTTTTACAGGTGGAGAATGAGGAAAATCCTCGAGGCGAAGCCGAATCCGGCCCACTACTCTCTGGCGGAGCTTGAGAAAATGGGGGTTCTCAAAGCTGTAATCACGCAGAACGTCGATGATTTACACCGCGAGGCTGGGACGAAGAACCTCATAGAGCTTCACGGAAACATCTTCAGAGTCCGCTGCACCTCCTGCCCCTACAGGGAGAACCTGAAGGAGAGCGGTCGGGTTCGCGAGTTCGTGGAGGCAGAGGGCCTCCCGAGGTGCCCACGCTGCGGTTCAATCCTGAGGCCGGACGTCGTCTGGTTTGGAGAGGCCCTGCCGAGAGAGGCCCTGGAGGAGGCCTTCCGTCTGGCGGAGAAGGCCGACATGGTGCTCGTCGTGGGAACGAGCGGAGTCGTTTATCCAGCCGCTTACATACCGCACATCGTCAAGGAGCGGGGCGGAAAGGTTATAGAGGTAAACGTCGAAAAGAGTGGAATAACACCCATAGCCGATGTCTTCCTTCGGGGGAAGGCCGGTGAGATACTTCCAAAGCTCGTTGAACTCGTGAGGGGGTTGAGATGAGACTGCTCCTCGTGGGGTTTACGGAGGAAGAGGTTGAGAGAATCAAAAAGCTCGGCTTCCCGCTCCTTCCAGTTCCAGAGCACTTCAGGAAGCTCACGGTGGAGGAGATACTGGAGAGAACAACTGAGGGCGGAAAGCTCGACTGGGCAGGGGGGAAGTTCCTGATTATGCACGGTCTCGAGGGTGAAGCCATCAAGCGGGTGATAACCGAGGTCAGGAAGCTCACTGAGGGGAGGGTAATCTTCGCCACCACCACCGAGACGAACCTGGGCTGGACGCTGGAAGAGCTCCTTGAGGAGCTGAAGAAGGAGGATGAATACTTCCGGGCAATGAAGGAAGCCAGAAAGGAGACCGACAAAAGGAGCGGACCCTTCCTCGACATCGGCAACGTTAAATAATCCCTCGAACTAGTGCGAGAGGGGGAGGGGATGATAAAGGCCGTCATCTTCGATTTGGACGATACGATAGTCGACACCACGCGCCTCGCAGAGATGGCAAGAAGGAACGCCATAGAGAACATGATACGCCACGGCCTTCCAGTGGACTTCGACACGGCCTACCGCGAGTTGCTTGAGCTAATAAACGAGTACGGGAGCAACTTCAACAGACACTTCGACTACCTCCTCAGGCGCCTCGAACTTCCCAACAACCCGAAGTGGATAGCCTCAGGAGTCATAGCGTACCACAACACGAAGTTCGCCTACCTTAAGAGCGTCAGAGGAGCCAGAAAGGTCCTCCTTGAGCTTAAGAAGGAGGGCTACCTTCTCGCGATAATCACCGACGGCGACCCGATAAAGCAGTGGGAGAAGATACTCCGCCTCGAACTGGACGACTTCTTTGACGAAGTTTTCATCTCCGATTACCTCGGGGTTAAAAAACCCCACCCCAAGATATTCCAGAAGGCCCTCAAGAGGCTCGGCGTCAAACCGGAGGAGGCCCTAATGGTCGGCGACAGGCTCTACTCCGACATCTACGGGGCCAAGCAGGTCGGCATGAACACGGTCTGGTTCCGCTATGGGAAATACCGCGACCGGGAGCTCGACTACCTCGACTACGCCGACTTCACGATTGAGAGCCTTGAAGAGGTTCCGAGGATTGTGAGGGGACTCAACAATGAGGAAAAAGAGCGTTCAGATTCGGAAGTTCATGCTGATTGACTCCGCCTACAAGTCGAGAATCCTGAGGGGAGACAAGGTCACGACGATACGCTACGGCAGCTACGAGGCGAAGCCCGGGAGCGAGGTTTACCTCGTGATAACGCCGAGCGACACTGCCATAGCGAAGGTCAGAATCACAAAGGTCGAGCGGAAGAAGGTTAGGGAACTCACCAACGAAGACGCCAAACTCGACGGCTTCTCGGACGTTAAGGAGCTCCTCCGCGAGCTGAACAAAATCTATGGAGACCTCTACGGGGACGACGAGGTCACGGTGATAGGCTTCGAAGTCGTCAAGACCTTCAAGGACGGAATCCCCCTCAAGTGGCTCAAGGGCCTCAACTACCGCGAGCCGGAGGAGATAGCGCGCCTTTACCTCGAAAACCAGGACAGGCTCAACTTCAACCGCGAAACGGACTTCATAATGCGCAGGATTTACAACGAAGGTCTCGGAAAGGCCGTCAGAACCTTCGGGCCGAAGAGGGTCCAGCAGGCTCTCCTCAAGGTTTACCACGGGCTTTACAACGAGGGGCTGATTTAGAAAAGCTTTTGAGGAACCCTCACCTTCTCCAACCATGCCCAGCGAATCCCTCAAGAACTGGAAGTTCCTGCTGAACACGGCGTTGCTGGCGCTCCTCCTTATCCTCCAGCTCACGGGTTTAATGGCCGGCATAAACTCCCGGGTTGACGCGCTCCTTCCATCGCCGAACCCTACCTTAATGAACGTCCTGACAGCCTTCGGAAGCGACCTGTTCCTCGTTCCCTTCGCAATCGCTGTCATCTACCTCGACATCAGGAACTCGGGAAAGCTCTCGAGGGAGACGCTCATTTTCCTTGTCTCAGCCGTCGTCGGCCTCATCATAGTCGGTGTTCTCAAGGTCGCAATCAACGAGCCGAGGCCCCGCAACCACGGGGGCTTCTCCTTTCCATCGGGCCACACCTACAGAGGGGCAATAATCGCGGTCTACGCCTCGAACCGCTGGGAGAGGGCAACTCCCCTGGCGGTTCTCTTCGCGGTTGGAGTTGCGATGACGCGGTTGCTCCTTCACGTCCACTGGTTCGGCGACGTTCTCTTCAGCCTGCTACTAGCTCCCTGGGTCTACAGCATCGTCAAGGCCACCCAGGACTCGTGGCTTCCGCTCTACAGGCGGGTAATCTCAAGGCTCGGACTGGGGGTGCTCGACGTTGAATAGCTTCATTGAGGTCTTTCTCTTATCTCTCGTGCCGACCTTTGAAGGAAGGTATGCGATAGTCTACGGCATAGGGAGGGGCTACCCCCTCTGGGAAACCCTCTTAAGTGCTTCCCTCGGCGTGCTCACCCTCTCGCTCCTCCTGCCTGCACTGCTCCCCTACATAGACCGGATAATGCTCTGGCTCGAAAAAACGCCCCTCAGAAAGGTGGCACACCTCTACCTCCACTACGTCGAGCGCGTTCGAAAAAAGGCGCACCCCTACGTGGAGAGGTGGGGCTTCATCGGCCTCACGATTTTCGTTGCCATTCCTCTTCCCGGAACGGGGATATGGACCGGGGCTTTGGCGGCTTACATCCTTGGAATCGAGAAAAAGCAGACGGTTCCAGCGTTAATTCTCGGCGGACTTCTCAGCATGGCGATTACGGTTCTGCCGGCGCTGGGACTGTTGGGGTAAAAAACAATAAAGAAATCACTTCGTCGCCCTCGTTATGCCGACGTCCTTGACGAGGACGTAGGGCGTAATGACGGGCCTTGAAACCTCCCACCAGTGCACCTGGAACGGCTCGTTGCCTATGGCAACTACGTTGCTCAGAATCCTCCCGAGGTTGTCGCTCACCCTAATGTTCCTTATCGGCTTGAACTCGCCGTTCTCGACCAGGAAGATTCCGTCGCGCGGTATCGTCGAGAAGTCGCCGGTCACATAGTTCTGGAATCTGGTGTACCAGACGTTGGTGATGTAGATGCCCCGCTTAACCTCGCTGAACAGCTCGGCCTTGGAGTAGTCGCCCGGTTCGAGGACGAGGTTCCAGGGCCTCGGCATTATCAAGCCGGCGTTGGCTGTCGTCTCGGTTCCGTACTTCTTGGCGAGGCTTGTGTTGAGGAGGAACGTTTTGAATGTCCCGTTCTCTATGACGGTGGTTTCCCTCGTCGGAACGCCCTCGTCGTCGAACTTCCTGCTTCCATAGCCGTTGGGGAGGTTGCCTATATCCTTGAGCGTTACCAGCTCGCTCGCGACCTTCTGGCCCAGCTTTCCAGCGAGGAACGAGAAGCCCGCCTCGGCCGCGTAGGCTGAGAGCATGAAGCCCATGTAGCTGAGCAGGTTCGCGAAGGCGAGCGGGTCGAAGATGACGTCGAACCTCCCTTCGGGCCCCTGAACCGGGTCCTTGGCCATGTGGGCAATCTCGCCAGCCTTCCTCCCGGCAAGCTCGGGGTCGAACTTCTTGAGAACCCTCGCGGAGCAGGTTCCATGTCCGCTCTCAAGGTCGCCCACGAAAGCCCTGACGCTTATCTCTATTCCGGTTCCCTCGTCGAAGGCCTCAACCCCGTTGCTCGTGGTCAGGTAAAGCCTGTTGTGGTCGGTGTAGAGAACCCCTGCCACGCGCTTGGCACCTTCGCTCAGGGCGGTGTTTATGGCAATCTCGACGTAGTCGTTCGGCTCGTCGAGCTCAACTATCGCCTTATCGAAGGTCTCGGGGATGTCCTTATACTGGAACGGCCCCTCGGCGATGCCGTAGTAGTCCTCCTTGGGCGAGAGGTTCTCGATGTTCTTCTTGAGGGTCTTCAAGACCCGCTCGACGTTCTCCTCGCTCAGCTCGGTTATCGTGGTTGTGGCGATGCGCTTGTCCTTCTCGACGAAGAGTTCCACCTTCCTCTCGTGCCAGTGTTTGGCAACGGTAATCTCGTTGTTAGCAAAGCGCACCTGCCTCCTGTTCGTTTCGTAGCTCAGAACGACGACGTCGCCGAAGCCAAGC
>Ga0256834_1002243_pt1 | contig 12339 bp, 8 predicted proteins | sample 4281140metaG_FD_190536 | JGI IMG/M metagenome (GOLD analysis project Ga0256834, IMG submission 190536) | Hydrothermal vent microbial communities from East Pacific Rise, Pacific Ocean - 4281-140 | ecosystem: Environmental > Aquatic > Marine > Hydrothermal vents | place: Pacific Ocean: East Pacific... | reverse complement strand
GTTTTTGCGCCAGTTCGTTGCGGGGGCCTTTTTTACTGGCCGTCGTTGGGGTGGTTGCGAAATTTCATCTGGCGCGAGTGGAATAAACAGAGGTTCATTACCTTCTTGGGGCAGTGGTGGCACGTCAATAATAATAGCTTTGGGCAGAGGTTTTAATGCGGGCGGGTTTTGCGGCTCACGGTCCTGTGTTTCTGGCGGCAAGGTTGGGGACAACGTTGGCGGCAAGGTTATAGGCTGGGGGTTTTGCTTTTCACGTTGTAGTTGTTTCTGCCGAGCCGCTTCTTTGCGTTTTTGGTTGCGTTGGCGGGTACGCTCTATTCTGACCCGTTCAGCTTTGAGGGCGCGCTGCTTTTTCTTTTCGAGGGCTTGTTCTTGCGCTTTAATTGCTGCTTGTTTTTTTCGCGCTACTTTTTCTTTGGCCAACTTTTCTTTGGCAAGTTTTTCTTCGTTAGCTTTGCGAATAAGCTCTTGCTGCTTTTCTTTGATGAGGCGTTGTTTTTCTTGCTGCTGTTCATATTTTTTCTGGGCTTCTTCGCGCTGTATTTTTTCTTCTTCAATCAAGCGGCGCTGCTCTTCTTCTAGGGCTTTTAATTTGTCTAATGTGCGGTTGATTGCGGCAACAGAGAGTTGCGATTTAAGAGCAGAAAAGTTAGAGCTGGCAATCAACGCTGTTGGTCCACCAGCGTATGCAATTTCAAAAGCTGGAACGCCTACGGGCTCATTAAGCTCAAGCAGGGCTGAAATATCGATGAGGTTTCGCCCGATCTCGTATGTTGCTTTTAACCTTCCTTTGGCACCATCACCCTTGATTTTAATTGGTGCGGTGATGAGAATGCCGTTTTGGACGGAGAACTTGCCCGCGATGCTGCCAAGGAGCATGTCGCCAGATCGCAGTTCTTTTTTGATAAGGTTTTCTATATCTTCGGCTGTTTCTGCTGTGGCTAATTTTTTAGAAAATACCAATGGGGATACTTTCTTTAATAGGGCAGACTTTATCGCAAGTTTGCCTGGTCCTTCAAAGCTAGAGAAAATGCCGCCAAAGGTGCGCCCGCTGCCTTTCAAATTTCCTGAAATTGTTAGTTGGCCTGAGATGACATCATCGCCGATTCTATTTGAAATGATGTCGCCAAGTGTAAATACACCTTCAAAGGAACCCGAAGCGTGGGTGATTTGTCCGCCAATATCGCCCGTGAGTTTTGCTTTGATTTTCTTTTCTGGCGTTTCATCTGCGGTGATGTCAACTTGAACTTTTTGACCAGTGTTAGAGAACAACACAATACCATTTTTAATGGCGTAGGCTGGCCATAGACCCATTTGGTCAGTTTTTATTTCGATTGTGCTATCGACTGCGGTTAATATTTGGTTGGACAAACGAGTGCTAAAGCTGTGAGACTTGCCATCTTTTGGCATCATTAAGACATCAATTAAAACAGGTAGCGATAGGCGACCTGTCGCTAGTTTGAGTTTTAAAACGGGTTTGTTTGCCGATATATCGACGCTTAGATCGCCTTTGAAACTCGTGCCAGCTGCGGTGCCACGAATGCTTGTTAAATTGATCCTATCAATGGTGGCTTTAACAATGCCTTCGCCTGTAAATACATTTGCGTGAGATTGGTTCGTGAGTGTTTGGTTGCTTGGGTGGGGTAAACCTAACACGGTTGAAATTTTGCTGGTGTTTTCTGAAAGAACTGCCAGGCGACCATCTGCTTGCAGTTTATTGTCATGTAGTTTTACGGTGCCAGAAAACTGAGACTGAACGCCAAAGGCTTCAAAATCAGCTGTGCTGGCCAGTCCCTTTGTGGCTGAGCCTGTGGCTGTGATTGCAAAGCGCCCCGTTGAATCTACATTGGCTTTTATATCTTGGCCAAACAGAGCAAACAATGAGTTAGCATTGTCACTTGCGATTAAACCAGATAAATGCAGCTTAGCATCACGCCAGCGAGAAACCGTGCCAGTGAACTTGCCGCTTGTTGAAAGATCAGATTGGCCAATTTTTCCAGAGAGCTGAAAATCTGCTTGAGTGGATCGATCATTGGTTGTTGCGTTGCCTGTGACTTTCACATCGATAGGGGACAGGGCTTGCATTGTGAGTTCGCTAGGCTTTTCGATGCCTAATAGTTGCAAAAGTTTTTCGGGGTGCTGGGCTTTCAGTACACCAGTGAGTGAACCCGTTATATTGTCATCAGGAAACTTAATGCCACCTGAAAAATTGGCATCTACATTGCCAATGACTTTTAGCCTAACTTCACGAAAGAAAACGCCTTCTTCATTGGCGTCAAAATCAAGTTTTACATCGCGTGCATTGACTTTGTTTAGAACCAATTCGCTAATGTTTGCCACAAGACTAATATCGCGCTCACCGACCAACCAGCTAAAGAGAGAGATGAGTGTTTCAGATAAGTTTTTTCGTTCAGTTGAATTGAATAAACCTTGCGGCGCGTATTGGTCGAAGTTGAGTGTTGGGGTTTTTATTTCCAAACTTGCAGTAGCATCTTCGCCCCGTTTCAATCTGAAACCGATTTCACCAGCCACATCGTCCAAGAGGTATTTACCATCTTTAATTCTAAAATTTTCTCGAGAAATATCAACTTTTGAAATGAGTTTAAAACGCCCTTGCTGGCCAACCCAACGTTCTTGAATTTCGGATTTTTGGTGTTTGAACAACCACTGAGAGAACACTTTTAGGCTTATGCCGTTGAGCGCTAAATCGCCGATCAATTGGGGGGAGCTGGAGCCACCAATTAAGCTGCCTGAAAAGCTGGTTTTTGTTTGCCCTGGCAAGGTGAGGGATACGTTACGCAAGTTAAGCGTTTTATCAAAAATGCTTAGGTCTAGCTTTGCCCCGTCAAATTTTTCGCCTGCAACAACTAAAGTTAAAATATCGAGTTTGGATTTTAGTTGAATGTTAGCAGGCAGTTGATTGAGGTAATTTGAAATTGAAGTAAGGACATCTAAAGAGCGAAGTGTTTTGCGCCCTTTGTTGCCAAGCAAAGTATCAACGTCAAGATGAGCGGCTTTTAAATTAGAAGTGATCCGTAAAATTGAACCGAGTTCGACAACAGCATCGCCTTTGATAAAGGTTTGAATGTCGATGGCATTTTCGGGCGCAATTTGAATTTTAGTAAACTTAATTTTGTTGAAATTGGCTGCGATGTTGGCGCGAAAAACCATGGGTCTAAAATCGCTTTTGGCCGTTTGCGCTGTGGTCACGCGGCCCGCTGGCTTAATATTTAGCGTGCCCTTAATGTCTTGTTTTGGGTCTGCTGGCATTTCGCCATCAAATGAATATGCCAAACCTCGGGTGTCGATAGGAGCAAGGCGGACACCAAAGTTAAACGGTTGGTCTTTGTGCCATTTCCCCGTGTTTATATCGAGGGTTACACCTTCATCGTTGAAAACGGCTTCACCGCGTAATTTCCATGGGCCTATGAGCGAGCGGGCTGAAACAATAGCATTAAATCCGTCTAATTGGGCCTCTCCGCCACGGCTCCCATCAGCCAAAACGATGGTGCCGTTGGTGATGGAAATGCTATCGATGGCGATGTCTTCAGCACCAAATATGTCGGCGATTGCTTTGTTTGGTGAGAGGATCCATGTGCCTTTACCTGTTGCCATTCGCTCCAAACCAATGGTCGGGCGGTTAATCTCGATACCTTCAACAACGAGTTTACCCGAAAGCAAGGGCGCAAGAGCAAGGTTTACAAGCACTTCATCGGCTTTGAATAAATGTTTGAGATTTGCTCCTGGTGGGTTTGCTATGCTGACATCATTGATAATCATTCGCGGCCAAGGAAATAGGCGAACTGAAATGTTGCCTGTAACCTTTGTTTGTCTGCCTGTTAATTGACGACCATACTTTTCGAAATCGCCACGATAATTGCCCCAGTCGATAAACAGTGGAGCGATCAATGCTGTTCCTGCCAACAAAATGACAAGTAAGCCGAACAGCAACAATGGTGATTTAAAAATGTTCATAGAACTCTTTTTTATGTTTATAGTTTTATGATCTTACAGCTTTATGATCTTTCCGGGATTCATAATGTTTTGCGGATCGAGAGCTTTTTTGATGGTTCGCATAACGGCAACGCCTGCGCCATGTTCTGCCTCAAGATATTTCATTTTGCCAACACCCACGCCATGCTCGCCTGTGCACGTGCCTTCCATGGCAATGGCGCGCAAAGCCAAGCGCTCGCAAGCATCGTTGATTTTTTTAACTTCTTCTTTGTCACTGCGATCGCAAAACAAAATCGAGTGGAAATTACCGTCTCCCACATGGCCAATGATCGGGCCGAAAATATTGTGTTGCTCAAAGTCTGCTTGTGTTTCAGCCACACATTCTGCAAGGCGCGAAATAGGGACGCAAACATCTGTTGATAAGCGTTCTTTTTCAGGGAACATGGCTTTGGTGGCCCAAAAGGCATCGTGGCGGGCTTTCCATAGTCTGTTGCGATCTTCTTCTTTTTCAGCCCAATCAAATTTTCCACCGCCGCATTCTTCGGCAATTTCTGCAAAGGTTTGTGCTTGCTCTTTGGTGGAAAGGGGGGTGCCGTGGAACTCTAGGAAAAGCGTAGGCTTTTCAACAAGGTTCATTTTCGAATAAATGTTGATGGCTTTAATATTGTGTTGATCGACCAATTCAATCCGCGCGATTGGCAATCCGATTTGGATGGCCATGATGGTGGCATTACAACACGCTTCAATAGAATCAAAAGTGCAAATGCCAGCCAGAATGGATTCAGGAATACCGTAAAGTTTTAAGCCCACTTCAGCGATAACGCCAAGGGTGCCTTCAGAACCCACCAGCAAGCGGGTGAGGTCATATCCTGCTGATGATTTTTTGGCGCGTGATGCCGTTCGCACAACTTCACCATTGGGCATGACAGCTGTTAAAGAAACCACGTTATCGCGCATAGTGCCATAGCGTACGGCATTGGTTCCAGAGGCGCGCGTTGCGGCCATGCCACCAAGGCTTGCATCTGCGCCCGGATCAATAGGAAAGAACAGGCCCGTGTCGCGCAAATGAGTGTTAAGGGCGTTTCTGGTAACGCCAGCTTCAACGCGGCAATCTAAATCTTGCGCATTCACATTGATGATGCTTTGCATTTGTGAGACATCAAGACAGATACCACCTTGCGTAGCTGCAAAGTGGCCTTCAAGAGAGGTGCCCGTACCAAATGGAATAAGCGGTGAATCATATTTTGAACAGATACGAACGACCGATTGAATTTCTTCAATGTTTTTAACAAAAGCAACAGCATCAGGTGCTGCGCCTATATTCCACGTCAGGTCATTACCATGTTGTTCGCGCACTGCACCTGATGTGCTTAGGCGATCGCCTAACAACGCTGAAACTTCGGCAACAGCTTGTGAAATACTGTTTCGACGTTGTTTTGTTACCGCTGACATTTGCATTCCTCTTGAGATTCTGATTTGTTAGCAATAATGCCGATTACTCACTGAATTAACAAGGACTTTTCGATGACTTTAGTACCATCAATTCATGACGCGCCGTTTAAAGGATCAATAGGCAAAGTTAAAGAGGAATGGATTGACTATAATGGGCATTTTAACATGGCTTATTATGCTGTTTTGTTTGATGGTTGTTGTGACGAAGCGTTCTCTCTCGTTGGCCTTGGGGAGGATTACTTAAAAACCAGCGGGTTTTCATATTTCACCATGGAAGCACAAGTGAATTACTTGCGTGAACTCAAAGCAGGTGATGAGGTGGATATGACCTTGCAGCTTTATGATTATGATTCAAAGCGTATTCATTTTTTCCTCCATATGTATGATCGCAAAGACGGGGCATTGTCTGCCACGATGGAAACGCTGTGTATGCATATTGATATGAGTAAGAAAAAGTCTTGCCCGTGGCCTGAACATATTCGCACTAAGCTCGCGCAAATGTATGAGGCGCATAAGGATTTGCCAACGCCAAAACAATTGGGTCACACCATTGGAATTGTTCGCAAGGTGGCGTAAAGGGATTGTCATGCTAACGGGGTTAAAGGAAACGTTGATAGAGTTTTACGAGGCGCGAACGCAGCCCTCGTTGGCTTTGATGTGGCAAACCAAACAGCCTATCATTTGGCTGTTGGCATTGACCATCGGTTTGCTTGGTGCGTTGGCGATTATGGCGTTTCGGTATGTGATTGATACGACACAATGGTTGTGGATTGGCACGGCAGCTGAAAACATCGCCATTACCATGGTTAGTTCAAAACCATGGTGGCAGGTGATGGCAGGGCCAGTGATTGCTGGGGGCGTGGTTGGTGTGCTGTTGACGTTTTTTACACCAGGGCGGCGGGCCGAAGGTATGGCCGATGTGATTGCCGCGCGCGCGGTTAAGGGTGCGTACATGCCATGGAAGAATGGCGTGATGAGCGCGATTATTTCGGCCATTTCAATTGGGGCGGGGGGAAGTGCTGGGCGCGAAGGGCCAGCGGTTCACATGGCTGCAACCATATCATCGGTTTTAGGCAGCAGGTTTTCGCTGTCATTTGCATCGCGGCGCGTCTTGCTGGGCTGCGGGGCAGCAGCAGCGGTTTCAGCCTCGTTTAACGCACCGATTGCTGGGGTGTTGTTTGCCCATGAGGTTATTTTGGGCCATTACGCGGCTTCGGCCATTACCCCGATTGTGATTTCGAGTGTATCTGCCACATTGTTGACGCGGCATTATTTCGGAGATTTGCTGACCTTTGCTTTGCCTGCGTTTCATATCAATTCAACATGGGAGTTCCCTGCGTTTTTATTGCTCGGCCTTGTGTGTGGCTTGGTGGCGGTGGCGTTTCAAGTTTCGATGGCAACGGCGGACCGCACCGCTAAATCAATTCACATGCCTTTGTGGGCACGGCCCTTGGTGGGTGGGGTGTTAATTGGCGCGTTGGCGATTTTTGTGCCAGAAATTATTGGCGTTGGTTATGAAGCAACCAATTTGGCGCTGCGGGCAAAGTATGAAACCGTTGGTACTTATTTGCTGTTGCTGTTTGCAAAAACCTTGGCGATCATCATCACCCTGGCCAGCCGATTTGGCGGCGGGGTGTTTTCGCCATCGCTTTATTTAGGCGCGATGACGGGCGGGGCTTTTGGCCTTATGGCATCGAGCATATTTCCTGATCTTTCATCTCAACAAGGGGTTTATGCGTTGGTGGGAATGGGCGCTGTGGCGGGGGCGATTTTGGGCGCGCCGATGTCTACGGTGCTGATTGTGTTTGAATTAACCGGCGGTTATGAAATGACCATCGCGCTTTTGTTGGCGGTAACGGTGGCAACAACAACAACCAAGGTGCTGGCACATCAAAGCTTGTTTGCATGGCAATTATCAATGCGTGGGATTTTTTTAGAAGATGGACCTCAGCGCCAGATTGTAAAATCGTGGTTGGTGAAAGATTTTTTAATTCCGCTTGAGAAGGGCGAGGCGTGTGATTTTTCTGATGATCCAGACCGTCCAACTTTAAAACCACAAGACACACTAGAAAAAGCCCTGCAAACCTTTGCCAAAGGCAACTACACCCGCATCGCCGTTTTTAAAGACCCTCAAGATACCAGCACCCATATCGGCTGGGCCGATTATACCGCAGCGCTGAATGAATATAATAAAGCGCTGGTTGAGGCCAATGAGGAAGAGCATCGCTGAGGGGGGTTGGTATCCCGTTCTCTCATCGTCATTCCCGCGAAAGCGGGAATCCAGAAGCTATCAGCCTGTAGAAAAATTGGCCCTAGATTCCCGCTTTCGCGGGAATGACGGAAGTGGTGGAAGATATTGCCCTCGCAACATCCACCAACCCTCCGTCGTCATCTTCGGACTTGATCCGAAGATCCAGAAATACGGCAACCATTCTGGATCCCCGTGTCAAGCACGAGGATGACGACGGAGGGTTAAGAAAATGAGGCTTTGTCTACGCTCAGCGGATTTTGAATTGGTTGCGGATGGCAAGGAGTAATAGGAAAATGAAGACGGCGGAGATGAAGGTTTGGGCGATGAAGGCAAAGGCGGGCAGGTCGGCGCTGTACATTTGTTCTGAAATAGACTTCATGTGATCGTTACGGGTTAGACCTGAAATGACTAAACCGTGGCGCAGGGATAAATAAATTGGGTCCCATAGGCTAGAAACTGTTTTTGTTGTCAGGCCATAATAAACAGCAAAAGCAATAAACACACCCAACCACCCAATCGCTGGCCGTAAAAAGCTGCGGCCAAAGTCGGAGGCTTTTTCGTAAACGAGGCCAAACCAAAATCGCCCCATGCCTTTGCCAAATGGTTTGTCGTGCCAGAAACGGCGGCAGCGTTGTTCATCGGCAAAAAACTGCATTTCATTTTGATAATCTTTAGCTTCTGCTGCCATTTTTGCCAAAGCGCGATATTTGCGGGTGTCGGTTGGGTCGTTGGCGATGGGCCAAGTGAACTTACTGGATTTGCACATTTTGCGCGGGTCTTTGTGCTCACCGTTCCAGTTGCACGGGCGTTTTAGTAACGGTTCGGCTATTTTGATTTCATCCAAAACAGGTGGGGCGTGGAAAGCAGCTTCAGTGAAATCTGGCACCAAGGTGAAATCTGTTTGCAACAGGTTAAAAGATTTATCACTGGTGATAGAAGCGAAATTTGCGATGTCTTTAAAAATGGCTTGTTTGAAGGAGATTTGTTTTTTAAAATGGGCACTGTTAAAGCTTGCGGTTTTTTCGAATAGGCAATTTTTGTTCCCTTTATTTTTATTGAAATAGGTGTGGCCTTTGAAAATTGCAGAAATAAAATTTGCATCATCGCTGAACGTCGCAGAACCAAAATTTGCATCACCGCTGAACGTCGCAGAATCAAAACCCGCATAACCGCTGAACGTCGCAGAACCAAAATACGCATAACCGCTGAACGCAGCAGAACTAAAATACGTATTACCGCTGAACGCAGCAGAACTAAAAGACGCATTACCGCCGAATGTCGCAGAAATAAAATCCACAGAATTGCTGAACTTCGCAACCATAAAATACGCATAATCGCCGAATGCCGCAGAAATAAAATTCACAGAACTGCTGAACTTTGCATAATAAAAATACGCAACACCGCTGAACGTCGCAGAACCAAAATACGCATCACCGCTGAACGCAGCAGAACCAAAATACGCAGAACCGTTGAATTTCGCAGACTTAAAATCCGCATAACTACTGAACGTCGTAAAACCAAAATTCGCATAACCGCTGAACGTCGTATCAATAAAATCCGCATCACCGTTGAATATTGTATTAGAAAAATCAACTTCATTGGGAAATATGAAGTTTTTGAAATCAATGTTATAAACATGGAGATTTATAAAATTAACATTGGCTTTTAGTATCCAGTCTTTTGTGGTTTGGTTTTGTCCTTCAAGGCGACCTGAAAAGTCCTTTTTTGCATCCCAATTGGCCGCTTCTTCTAATGCTTTACGTTCATCAAGGCGTGCTTGTGCCCACTCGTTCCAAGCGTCTTTGCCTTGTAGCCAGAGTTTTATTGATTCATCACGATTCATGGGAGTAGGGGACTATAATGCTTATGCGTTGTCAATTGGGATTTGTGGGGGTTGGGGATTGTTTTTGTGTGTGGGGGGAGTGGCGGTGTTTATTTTATACCGTCATACCAACGAAAGTTGGTATCCAATAGGTAGGTGCGGTTGAGGTTGAGAGGTGGTTATTGGATTCCAGCTTTCGCTGGAATGACGGGGAGGGCTGGAATGATGAGTGGGGGCAGGAATGATGGGGAATAGATGTTGGAGTGATGGGGCGAGTGTGAGTGTGTGATGGGCGCAGTGGTATGGATTGTGGTTTTCACCGCAATGACGGTGGAGGGTGTTTTCTGTTTTTAAACCGTCATACCAACGAAAGTTGGTATCCAATATGTAGGTGCGGTTGATGTTGATAGGTGGTTATTGGATTCCAGCTTTCGCTGGAATGACGGGAGGGGGAGATGATGAGCGCGTGTGTAGTGAGTGGGCGTGGCGCAATGGATTGCGGCCTACTTTTGGTTTTCCCAGCGCTTTTGGCGTTTGGCCATTTTGTGTTTTAGAAAGTGGTAGCCAATGAGAGCGATGGCGGCGGCGAATAAGGCCCAAGCCAGAAGGCGTAAGCGGTCAGCCAAAAGGGTGAAACCGTTGGCATTTTGTTGGATAAATTTTGGGTTTTTGGGATCGTAGGAAACGGGGATTTTATCGCCAATTTTGACAGTTTTTAACTTGTCTTTGCTTATCACCATATTGTTGTGAATGATGGTGCCGTTGCTCAGGGTTATTTCTAACGTCATATAATGTTTAATAATGGTGCCGCCGAGTTTTTGCGTACGGCGGGTTTCGCTTGAAAATGTTTTAACCACTGTCGCATCAGCTTTGACGGCGTTGGCGTTAAATTCGTGCTGGGTGGAAACCGAAAACCGTGCAAGGCCAGAGGCAAGAACCGATAAAAATAGCAAAAATATCACAGGAATAAAGCCGCGATGGGCGATGATTTTTTTGGTCAGAGTTTGAGTTTGGGGTGATGGTTTTTGGTTTGTCATTTTAAAACTATTATTGAGGCGGGGATGAATAGAAAATGTACTTAAAAACCGAAGAGGCCGCAATGCCGCCCGCCAGCACTGTTAAAATAAGGGCAATGGTGAGCATGGTGTCGGAACCATTGTCTTTTTCAAGTGAAGTGGCAATGTGATTTTTGGGGTTGCCTGTTTCATAGCGCACGGTAAGCGAGCCGCCGATGCCGAAGTCTTTAAAATCATCGCGGTTTATTTGTTTTGTGTGCTTATAGCTGCCTGCTGGCTTGCCATTTTTTATGACTGGAAATTGATAGGTGATGAAATATGAGGTTGTGGGTATTTTTTTTGCCAATTTTCCGCCAGCGCCTGAGTCTGAAGTGCGGGTTTGCTTATCGATGATTTTTGCGGTGGCAATAATGCCGTTGCTATTGATGGCTGATTGTTGGTCATTAAATACAAGGGCAATCAGCCAAAAAGGAAGAGCAATGACCAACATAATCACAACAGTTTGTAAGGTGGCGCGTGAGAACATTTGGCGTTTTGGCGGTTGATGTTTGGTTGTGTTGGTCGTCACTATTTGTGCCTTACCATCGTGAACTGAAAAGTTAGTGATGGTAACGCTAAATTGACATTAGGGCAAGATTTGATGTTTGAGCGCTAAATTTCGTCTTTCCAAATGGGGTTGGACCAAGCTTTTTTGCCAGCCTCATCAACAATCACCAGGCGGAACCATTTTGACGGCGGGCCTTTGAGCCAGCTATTATCAAGCTTTGATAGGTCTAGCGTGGCGCTGGTGATGGCGCGGCCAATGCGTGATTGGGTGGCCGATGTGCCGCCGACCAATGAAATTGAATTAACGGGCGAGCAGGTGATTTTTAGCTGGCTGCCTGTTAGCTGCATGTCGAAAATTTGTGGGCCTTGGCTGGAATAAAACTCGCCAGCTTTTAGGGCGGTGAGTAAATCATCGGGGTTTAGGCTTGGGGCTTTAACATGGACCCAACCGCCGAATGCATCAATACCACCGTGCCTAAAGTGGGCGTCATCGGTGGCGTTTAGGGACAAATGTTTGCCTTGGTTGAGCAATTGATCGAGCAGGTATGTGCCTTCGCCGCGGTCGTTCTCGCGGTCGCATCCTGTGTTGTAAATCTCAACCGAATGGGCGCACTCAATTGATAAACCATCTTGTAAGGTTAGTTGTGACCATGCGGGGTGGGCGATGGAAATGAAGGCGCCAAGGTCTGCGGCGCGTTGGGCAATTTGTGGGCCTGTTTCATTTTCACCGCAAGGGGCGAAATCAAGCGGTAAGCCAGCGGCGACAATGTGCCAATATTCGCCTGCGCTGGTTTTGGGTGCGTGTAGTTCGGCCCCGATAAGGGTGGTGAAATTTTTAGAACGCAGCGCGCGCGTGTTGGCAATGGGCCAATCAAAATGGGAAATGAAATGCTCGGACAATTGCACAAAATCATAGCCAGCGTCTTTATAGGCCGCGATGACTTTTTCAGGCGGCAAAGCACCGTCTGACAAAGTGGAATGGGTGTGGATGTTGCCGCGCCAAAACTGGCCCGCGCTTGAAAACGGTGCAAGGGAAATTGGTGCTGGCGAGGTTTGGCTATGGTCTGTCATTGGTCAAATCGCAAGTTGGTTTTTATCTTGCGATCATATGACGGAAAAACAGATTTTCTTATGCTTAAAAGCGACCAAATTCAGTTTGAAAAAGTCGCCTTAGGCAAGAAATTTAATAAGCCACGGCCTCTAAATGAAAGCCGCCCATGGCCATGAGCAAAGCTGAAGGGGTTTGGCGCAATTTCTCGGCCAAATCTTCTGCTTTAGACATGGGGACATAATGGGCT
>Ga0256834_1002242_pt1 | contig 12347 bp, 19 predicted proteins | sample 4281140metaG_FD_190536 | JGI IMG/M metagenome (GOLD analysis project Ga0256834, IMG submission 190536) | Hydrothermal vent microbial communities from East Pacific Rise, Pacific Ocean - 4281-140 | ecosystem: Environmental > Aquatic > Marine > Hydrothermal vents | place: Pacific Ocean: East... | reverse complement strand
CGGTTCGGGTTTCGATTTGTCTTTATAAAGACCTACGTTGGCATTGGTTAATGTTATCTTATTTATTTCAAAAACGCCTTGTTGTATAAGCTTTTCAAAGTTGATATCAACTACTTTAAAGGTATCAAGCGAAACGGCCACCCATTGCCTTTGCACTTTATTTAAACGCGAGAATTTTTCTTGTCCATAGGTTGGTGTCAATTTGAAGTTTGTAATTATAGTTGTATTTTTTTCTGCATTAAAATGTAAATTACTGGTGGATATTTCAAAGTCTTTACTTACGTTTAGTTTTATACTGTTTGCAGAAAACTCAATGTTACTATAATCGAAAGGAGAAAAGCGATTTATTGTTGTTGTATCGACCAACGCATCTGTTAATTCAAAATTAAAATTTTCAACATGTACTAAGGCTTGCTCTTTTTGAATGTTTTTAACCTTGATATCTGCATCGCTTATAATAAATTTTTTAAGTTCTGCTTTTTTGAAGGAATCGGAGAAAAGATTATTGAGGCCAAGTGTTTTTGAGTTACTCTTTTTGCTATTGTTAAATGAGTAAATAAAACTAGGATTTTCTATAATAAATTGATCGATTAACAGTTCTCGAGTTCTTAAAAAGTGTTTAATTGCAAAAGATTTCATCTTTATTTTGTTACACGAAAACGAGACTAGCACCCGTACATTATTAGAGCTACTATGTAAGCTATCAAGAGCTAATTGCGTTGGTTCTATTTTTACTCCTTTTATTGTAATGGAGCCAGTTACGATGCTTAAGTCTAATTTCTTAATGCTAAAATTATAATAACCTAAGGAGTCTGTATTAATTATTTTTGTGAGTTCAGCCTTCAGCTTTTCTTCCATAAAGAAGTCAGAATAAAAATATAAGGCTGCACTTAAGATGACAATAACTACTCCTGATATCTTTAAAAATTTCATCTAAATGAATTTTAAAAAAAGCTATTTGGCTTTCTTAAGTAAAAAACGTTCTTTACCAATTAGTAAATCTTTAAACATAATAAAGTCAGAGGCTAAGCTGTAAAAAGGGTATTGAAAAGTAGCTGGTTTATTCTTTTCGAAGAAAAAATGTCCAGTCCAGGCAAATCCATATCCTATGATTGGTATAGACCATAATGCAGACCAAGTACTAGTAGCAATAGCCCATACTAGTACAATAAGTAAAATGAATGTTCCAATAAAGTGAAGCGTTCTACATGTGCCATTTAGATGTTCACTCAAGTAGAAGGGGTAAAATTCTTTTAACGATTTATAGCTCTTTTTCATATATTAACTCGAATATAAAAATAAAAATGCTCAATTTAGATACTTCTTTAGGCTATTACAGAAATTGAATAATTTATAGAATGAGCAAACTGGAATTTGACGATATTTATATGGAGTTGGCAGCTAACCTAGCCAAAAAATCACATTGTATAAAAAGGCATGTTGGGGCAGTGCTAACAAAAGATACCCGAATTATTTCAATTGGTTATAACGGTCCTCCAGCAGGCACTCATAATTGTGATGAGGAGTTTCCTGAAACAGGATGCGCTAGAGATTCTAAAGGGAGTTGTTCTTTGGCCATTCATGCAGAACAAAATGCTATTTTGTATGCGGTTAAAAATAATACTACGGTGGCTGGATCTACATTATATGTAACGCTATCACCTTGTTTAGCCTGTTCTCGCATCATCTATTCTATGGGTATCGAAAAAGTTATTTATCTTAAGTCCTATGCAGAATACAAAGGGTTGCCAACAGATGAAGGGGTTGAATTTTTGGAAAAATTCGGTGTTAATACCGAAAAGTATGGGGGGGAAGTAAAGGGTTTAACCGAGCTGATCTAGTATGCTAGATTCTGCAATAAGTACCATTGACGGTTCGAACCGTTACTTCTTCCGCTGATCCGCTAAATGGTCGGATACTGCTCTCAGAATGGCAGCGTTATTTAGGCTCAAACTCAGGTTCAGAAGGCTATAAAATAACCAATAAACTCTTAGGTCAGACGATAGTCGGACTAGCTACATCCTCTCCCAATCGGTCTGACTAACGTCCGACCTTAGCTGTCATTGTTCTACGCTGATTTTATTTTAAAATTCCGCCCTCGCAATGACGTTTTGGTGAAACTATAGTATATTAACTTCTACCTCAAGCTTAATTTTAAACTTTTTAAAAACCGATTCCTGTATTTCTTTCGATAAATCTTTGACCTCTCGTCCAGTACCTTTTCCATGGTTTACAAGTACAAGGGCCTGATCTACATGAACTCCTACATCTCCAACGGTTTTACCTTTCCAACCAGCACTTTCTATAAGCCAAGCCGCTGGTACTTTTACTTTGTTATTGGCAGCTTGTGGAAAGGCAGGCATCCCATTATTCTTAATTTGTAAATTTTTATAATCAACTTTAGGAATAACAGGATTTTTGAAGAAACTACCTGCATTGCCGATTTTAGTTGGGTCTGGCAATTTGCTATTCCTAATTTCCATTACTACCTCACATACATCTTTCGAAGTAGGATTTTCAATACCTTTTTTTTCTAGTGCAATGCGAATAGGGGCATAGGTAGTATTAACTTTTGTGGTATTATGAAGGTCAAGCGTAACTTCCGAGATTACATACTTGCCTTTCAACTCTTCTTTAAATACACTCGACCTGTATTTAAACGAACATTGTGCCTTTGTAAACACTTTTACTTTTCCAGTAGCAATTTCTATAGCTCGTAATTGTTCAAAAACACTTTTTAATTCGAGTCCGTAAGCACCAATGTTTTGCACGGGGGCTGCACCTACAGTGCCAGGAATTAATGCTAAATTTTCCAATCCATTGGCACCATTTTCTAGCGAATCCATTACTAAATCGTGCCAGTTTTTACCACCACCGGCAATTACTCTAATAAGTTTCCCACTCTTTTTAAATGCAAGGCTTTCTATCGAATTCTTAATGACAACACCATCGAAATCCTTTGTAAATAGAATATTACTTCCACTACCTAAAACTAAATGTCGTTTGCCTTCCAAGAAATCTCCTTTGCATAATTCAATGAGTTCGGCCTCAGATTTAACTTCAATATAATATTTAGCTTTTACATCGATGCCAAATGTATTGTGCGCCTTTAACGAAACCTCCTCTTGAATTTTCACTTATTTCTTTTTATTGCTTTGAGAGCTGCATCCACAATATTGGATGCACTTAATCCATATTTTTTCATTAATTGTTCCGGAGTGCCACTTTCTCCGAATTGGTCATTTACCGCAACATATTCTAACGGAACAGGATTGTTCTGCATTAACACTTGTGCAATGCTATCTCCTAATCCACCATTGCGTTGGTGCTCCTCTGCAGTAACTACACAACCTGTTTTTTCAACAGACTTTAATACTGCTTTTACATCCAAAGGCTTTATAGTATGAATGTTAATTATTTCTGCTTTTATCCCTTTCTCAGCTAGAATTTCTTCTGCTAGAATGGCTTCCCACACTAAATGGCCAGTTGCAAAAATAGAAACATCAGATCCTTCTACTAAATTGATAGCTTCGCCTATTTTAAAAGGTTTATCCTCTGGCATAAATACAGGCACTTTTGGTCGGCCAAATCTTAAATAAACAGGGCCTTTAAAACCTGCAATGGCTTTTGTTGCTGCCTTGGTTTGGTTATAATCACAAGGATTTATAACGGTCATATTTGGGAGCATTTTCATCATCCCTATGTCTTCCAATACTTGGTGTGTGGCACCATCTTCACCTAAAGTAACGCCAGCATGCGAAGCACAAATTTTTACATTTTTTTCAGAGTAGGCTATGCTTTGTCTAATCTGATCGTAAACTCTAGAGGTGGAAAAATTAGCAAAAGTGCCAGTAAAAGGAATTTTGCCTCCAATAGTCATTCCAGCTGCCATTCCAATCATATTAGCTTCACTAATTCCGGTTTGGAAGAAACGATCTGGATTTTCTTTTTTAAAATCACCCATTTTAAGTGAACCAGTTAAATCGGCACAGAGGGCTACTACATCTTTATTAGTTTTACCAAGTTCAGTAAGTCCATCTCCAAACCCTGAACGTGTATCTTTTTTTTCTGTAAATGTATATTTAGTCATCAGTCTATGTTCAGAGAATTAAAAATCACCCAATGTTTCTTCTAATTGGCCTAAAGCATCAGCTAATTGGGCATCATTTGGTGCAACACCGTGCCATTTGTGTGTGCCTACCATAAAGTCAACACCAAAGCCCATTTCTGTGCTCATTAAATTCAAGATGGGTTTTCCTTTACCAGTCATCGTTTTGGCTCTTTCTAAACTTTGAACAACAGCATTCATATCATTGCCATCGGTTTCAATTACTTGCCATCCGAAGGCTTCCCATTTAGCTTTTAAATTGCCCAACGACATTACTTCTTCAATGGGGCCATCAATTTGTTGCCTATTATAATCAACAGTAGCAATAATATTGTCCACTTTTTTATGAGCACCATAAAGAGCTGCTTCCCAAATCTGGCCTTCATCAAGCTCTCCATCTCCCATTAGCACATAAATAAGACCTTTGTCGTTATTCAATTTTTTAGTTTGGGCAGCACCCAATCCAACAGATAGGCCTTGACCTAAAGAGCCAGAAGCAATTCGGATTCCTTCTAATCCTTCTTCCGTAGCAGGGTGGCCTTGTAAACGGCTGTCTATTTTACGAAATGTAGATAGTTCCTTGGTGTCAAAATAACCACTTCTAGCCAATACGCTATAAAATACGGGCGAGATATGACCATTTGAAAGGAAGAATAAATCTTCTCCTTTACCATCTAATGAAAAATCAGTGTTGTGCTTAAGTATTTTAAAGTAGAGGGCTACCATAAAATCGGTGCAACCTAGAGAGGCTCCTGGGTGCCCTGAGTTTTGGGCGTGAACCATTCTTAGGATGTCTCTGCGAACTTGTGAGGCAATTTTAGTTAATTCCTCGGTCGTCTTTTTAGTCATTAATTATTGCAGTTACAAATAGTTTACACAAATATAGAAATATGATGTTAGATGTAGGATGATTTGCGATAAGACTATGGACTTTTTTAAAATTTAGGTTACAACATCTAACCAAGTTCAGTTTTATGTTTGATTATATCTTCTTGCGTATCAATGTCTTCCAAGGGATCGATATGTATTGTGGCCTCAGTGTCTAATTCTTCTCTAATTTTTGCTTCAATTAAATCTGCCAAGTGGTGAGATTCTTTGATACTCAGAGCCCCTTTTAAGGCAATATGAAAAGTGAGCTCTTTGTGGTAGCCATAATTATGATAATGAAAGTGATGCGGAAAAACGTCTTGGTCAGCTAGTTTGGTGCATATATCTGCCACTTGTTTCATTATTTTTTTAGAAGGAGGCTCACCTAATAGGGGAGTTATGGCTTCTTTTAAAATATCGTAACTAGCTTTAAAAATAAAAAGTGCCATAAAAATGCCAAGTACACCATCGGCCCACCACCATTGCCGGCCAATTAATATGCCAACTAGCAAAATAATAGATGAAATGGCATCACTGCGATGGTGCCAACCGTCTGCTCTTAGCACTGCTTGGCCTGTTTTTCGAGCGAGGTAAAACGAGTATTGGGCGAGTGCTTCTTTTATTAAAATACTGCTGATGGTTACTCCAATGGCAAACGCACCAAATTGAGCAACTTCATTATCAATAAGTTTATAAACCGAAGTGGATAAAAAAGAGAACCCTATGGTTGAAAGCAAAATTCCCAGAATTAAGGCAGATACTAATTGAATTCGGCCATGTCCAAAAGGGTGTTCCTCATCTGCTGGTTTAGTAGAGAATTTTGTACCAACAATTATAACCAAAGAACTTAACGAATCGGAAAGGGTATGCCAGGCATCTGTAATTAAGGCTATGGAGCCACTTACCACGCCTGCATAGTATTTAATCACAAATAGGAGTGTGTTGCCTATAATGGAAACAATACCTTGGGTATAAACTTCTTTGGTTTGGTGTTGATTCATATTAAGGCATGCTATTTTAACCCAGCTTGTTTTAAAATACTATTTTCAGTGCCCTTGGCTAGGCCCTTATTTTGACCGTGGTCTGGAATTGTAGCTCTATCCTTCTTTGATAGGTGTTTATATTGCTGACTTCCTTTTTGCGCTACAAGATACCACCCATCTTTTTCAAACAACTTTATAATTTGTTTTACTTTCACGCAACGTGCGGAATTAATAAGGAGACACCTTCAGTTTTTGGTTCTGGAACTTGTAGTCCGCCCTCTTTCATTCCTTCTAGATGAAAAATTATAGCCTCTTGAATATTATTCTCAATTTCAGATCGTGTGGTTCCAACTGAAATACATTCTGGCAAATCTGGTACGTACGCACTAAATCCATCATTCGTTTCTTCAATTACAATTAAGTATCTCATCTAAGTTTTCTTAAAATGAATCTCTATCAAATATAACTATTTACTGATAAATGCTCAACCGAGCACAAGCTGGAATTTGCTAATATTTACTTCAATATCTGTGCCGTATGATCTTTGGTTTTAACCTTTTCAATAATATCTTCAATAACGCCATTCTCATCAATAATAAAAGTAGTTCGCAAAGTACCCATATACTCCCTGCCATATAATTTCTTTTTAGCCCAAGTGCCGTAAAGGCTATGAACCACCAATTCTGTATCCGCTAAAAGCGGGAAAGGGAGGTTTTGTTTTTTAATAAAATTTTGATGCGATTTTTCGCTGTCTTTAGAAATGCCCAGCACAACATAACCTGCTTTTAATAGCGTATTATAATTATCTCTCAAATTACAAGACTCTGCAATACAACCTGGTGTTTGGTCTTTAGGGTAAAAGTATAACACTACTTTCTTTCCTTTAAAATTAGATAGCTTCACTAGCTCACCGTCTTGGTTGTTTACTTCAAAATTGGGGGCTTTATCGCCAATGTTTAGTTTCATAGATAATAATCAGTTAAATTATTTGCAAAGTTAAATAATTATTGTTGCGGTAGGAATCTGATATAATAAAATTATTTCCCAAATTGGGACATAATTTATTAATTAAAAATATACTAGATATGCTGTAAGGGTTTTAAGTTTTACTTATTAACCTGAGTTCGACTTCAAACAGGTGCAAGCATCCGCTTGTGCCTACTACTACCAAAACAAACTTGCTAAAATCAAGCCATTGCTTTATTTTAGGGTATGATTATTAAATTACTTCTCTATTCAATTATTTGGTCTCAATTATTGGCAAGCTATCAATTAGAGTATCGTGTTTTTTCTAAGAAATCAGATATGATAGGAGGCCAGCAGGTATATCAAACTGATCGTAGGTTAAGCGCAGCGGGGGAAACCTAAATTAGTGTTTTGATTTTGCAACTATAGATAGTTACTTTGCGTTATGTCTAAGAAGGAAAAGCTCATTCAGCGTTTTTTAAGTAAGCCATCTGATTTTCATTATGATGAGATGGTGAAACTTTTAGGGCATTTTGGTTTTACTGAAGTGAAAAAAGGTAAAACATCAGGTTTCAGGGTGAAGTTTGAAAATGAAGAAGGCATACCGATTATACTTCATAAACCGCACCCAAGTGGAATAATGAAAAGGTATCAAATGAAGCAAATAAATGAAATTTTAGAGTTATGAAATATCTAACACGCAAAGGTTATGTAGGTAGCATAGAGTATAGCTCAGAAGATAGTTTACTCTATGGAAAAGTTTTAGGAATAAGAGGGTTAATCTCTTATGAGGGAGAAACAGGAAAGAGTCTTGAAGAAGATTTTAAAGAAGCTGTTGATACGTATTTGGCTGATTGTGAAGCAGCAGGAAAGACACCTGAAAAGCCCTACAAAGGAAGCTTTAATGTGAGGGTATCTTCTACACTTCATCGCAAGGCAGCACTTTTAGCAATAGAAGCTAAAACCTCTTTAAACAACTTTGTAGCAGAAGCGATTAAATCAAGAGTAATCGAAGAAGCAGTTTAGTAATAAATAGCCAAACTAGTCCGAGCATGGTAAAAAGAAAAACTGGTTCTCTCAAACAGGCGCAAGCATCCGCTCTTGTGCCTACTACTAACAAAACAAACTTGCTAAAATCAAGCCATTGCTTTATTTTAGGGTATGAGTAGGAAGCACAAATTTTCAGATAACGACAAACTGTATTTTATAAGCTTTGCCGTGGTTTATTGGAAAGAGCAGGGAAAAGAATGGTAATAACAGAGATTGGCAGTTATGGCAACAAAATAGCCAACCGTTAGAAATTTATAGCGAATCTATGTTTTATCAAAAGTTAGCATATATACATAATAACCCTGTAGAGGCAGGTTTTGTTCAAAATGAAGAAGATTACCTATACAGTAGTGCAAGAAACTTTTATGATAAAAAAGAGTTGATAGAGTTGTGCTATTGGAAATAGGGTCGTATAGTTGGATAATAAAGGCACAAGAGCGGATGCTTGCGCCTGTTTGCGCCTGCTTGAGGTTTAACCCCACATTTTCAATATATGGGTGGCTCAGGAAGTTTATTTTGATATGTTGGCTTTGGAACAGGAAATACGCTATGGTAACCATAAATATATTATTATGAAAAATTTACTTTTGTTATTCATACTTTTAATTATGTTATCGTCCATTAGTTGCGAAGAAGAAATTAATGCCCAGTTAACAATGCAAAAAACACCATATACCGGTAATGAATTAAGAATAGATGGATACTATTATACAGTAACTCAAAATTTTGAAGGTGATTTGTACCCTGTGTATTTTTTTTATAGAAATGGAGTGTTTAGATATGGCGGATCATTTAAATCCCTAGATGATATAACTGGGGATTGGGGAGATGGAAATTCAAGATTGTTATGGGGTTATTTCGAAATAAGTGATAGTAGTTTCCGTTTTGAAAGATGGCAAGTAACAGCAACAGTCGAAAAAAGTGGAGTTATTTTAAACGATTCTACATTTTATATTTCCAAAAGAAAAATAACTAGTGGAGAAAGCCCGAACCCTCAAGAAGAGACTGTTAACGAATTATACCATTTTGTAGAGTATAGCCCTAAACCAGATAGCGTAAACAGGTTTCTTGATTAGTTAGTATCCATCTAAACCTCCACTCGTCCTCAAACTGGTCTTAGCGTCTCGCTAAGACTACAAACTGGTCGTAGGTTAAGCCAGCGGTTCTACGACCAAACAAAACCTACTGTGTAAGCGTTTTGGTAGGGTTTAAGATAATTGTTTTTGCATATCTTTTTGAAAGATAAATGCTTTAAGCATTGCTTTTATAGAATTGCGATCTTCCCTCAAACAGGCGCAAGCATCCGCTCTTGTGCCTACTACTAACAAAACAAACTTGCTAAAATCAAGCCACTGCTTTATTTTAGGGTATGTAGTAGCAAATACAAATTTTCGGATAATGACAGGTTATATTTTAATCCACTCGCTTTATTGGGATCTTACAAGAAGAAGTTTAGCCGTATCATCCTTTTAACCTGAATAATTCATGAATAATCTATTACGCATTACAATTGCCTATCATTCAAGCATACCGACTTATAGTACGGTACAGGCATTGCTCGAATTTTGGCACTCAATGTAGCTCGCTACATCTCCGTTCCAAAATCCTGTGCGAGCACTTGACTAACACCTAGATTGAGCGATTCTCTGAAGCGATAAGCACTAATGTACTGAGTCAAAAATACTTCCAAAAATACTCGCAACACCTTCTAGGTGTTCCTGTGTTTTTTGTAAACTTTTTGCTCTCAGTCTCTTAGCACTTCTCATCTCCACTGAATCGCTCAATCTAGGTAACAGACACTTGAAATGCTCATAACAAAGATTCATGAATTAATCAGGTTAGGTTAACTAAATAAAAACAAAGCCCATTAAACTGAAATAATTATGAAAACGTTATCTTTACCTATAAGAACAAAGGCAATGAAAATGGGAAAAGTAATAGATAAAGAATTGATTAGTCATTTACTTATGCTAGAATCAAATCAGCAGGAAACGGTTCTTGATTATATAAAGAACTTATTAAGCAATGAGCAAATGAATTTTAAAGCTGAAGCTTCAGAACAAGCTATAGCCTCTGGTAAAGTAAAATCTTTTAATCAATTTAATACAGACTTTGAAAATTGGAAAGTACAGAAGAGAGTAAATACGAAGTAATTATTACTGACCCTGCAGAAATAAGTTTTTATGAAGTTCTGGAGTACCTATACGATAATTATCCTCTTGACAGAGCGGAACAAATCGCTAATGAACTAAGAGATACAGCAAAGGAATTAAACTATCAACCAGAAAGGGGGACACTTGAATCTCGGTTATCGCATCGTTCCAAAGATTATCGCTATATTTTGTACAAACGTACCTCACGTACAAATATTAAGGTTATTTATTACATTGAAAAAGCTACAGATATTGTTTATATAACTGATTTTTTCCCAACAGAAATGGACAATCAACGAATATCAAAACGAAGCGAGTAATGGAAGAAGAATTAAACACTCTGAAAATAGAATTGATAAGAAAGATATGTGATATAGAAGACGAAACTGTCTTGCAACAGCTTATTGATATATTCTAATCCTAGGTTCGTGTCCCCGTCAAAAAGGGCGGGCAGGCGCACGAGCCAAATTAGAGTAGTGCAAGAAACTTTTATGATAAAAAAGAGTTGATAGAGTTGTGCTATTGGAGATAGGGTTGTATAGTTGGATAATAAAGGCACAAGCGGATGCTTGCGCCTGTTTGAGGTTTAACTCCACATTTTCAGCATATGGGAGGGGCTGGTAGTTTATTTTGGTATTTTGGATTTGGAACGGGTAATACGCTATGGTAACCATAAATATATAATTATGAAACGTGTATCTTTATTATTATTGCTATTGATTATGTTATCCTCTTTAAGTTGTAAAGAAGAAATTAATGCTATGTTAACCATGCAAAAAACACCTTATACCGGTAATGAGTTAAGAATTGACGGATACTATTATACAGTAACTCAAAATTTTGAAGGTGATCGGTATGGTGTTACATTCTTTTATAGAAATGGAGTAATTAGGTATGGTGCTTCTTTTAAAAATTTATCTGATATTTCAGGAGATTGGGGAGATGGGAATTATCGAGGTTTATGGGCATACTTTGAAATTGAAGATAGTACGATTCGATTTGAAAAATGGCTGGTAGATGCAACTTACGAAGTTAAGGGACGTATTCTAAATGACACAACATTTCACATTACAGAACAGAGAATATCAAGTGGGGAAGATTCTAATTTTTCTGGAACTGCAGTGGATGAATTATACCATTTTGTAGAGTATAGCCCTAAACCCGATAGCGTAAACAGGTTTCTTGATTAGTTAGTATCTCAACTCCATTCATTCTCGTTTGCAACAGCCTGCCCCGAGCATCGGGGAGGATGAATGAGCAAAGCATTTATAATGCAATAACTTGGTTGAGATTCCTAATCTTCTGCTGGCGCGAGCTTTTAGCTCGTGCCATATATTACAGGGCTTTAAACTTAGCGGCTTTAATAAGGTTATCGAGTGTGTAGAAGATATGCTTTTTGTCATCCTCGGGCAGCTTTTGCAGTTCCTCAAACTGGTCGTAGGATTAGCGCAGCGGTTCTACGACCAAATAAGTAGTACAAAAAAAGGATAAAAGGTAAATTAGAAATAAGTTATATTGCATAAAGTATAAGGGTCGTAGCGGATGCTACTACCAGGTGGGGTATATGAGCAGAAAGTATAAATTTTCGGATAATGACAAACTTTAGCTTTATAAGCTTAACACTAGCAGTACCGAAAGCTTTTTACAGAATGAGATGGAAGGGTTAAAAGAAGAAGTTCAGCAGTTCCATCCTTTGGGCTAAAACTACATGTATGAATTTTGCGTAACATTTAATACATTTGTACCGAATTGGTACACAAAATATAAAATTATGTTAGTGATAAGTAGTAGGGAGTTTAGACAGAATCAGAAGAAATACTTTGAAAGAGTAGATAAAGGGGAGCATATTATTGTTCAAAGGGCAAAAGACAAAGCATACGCTTTAACTCCTATAAGTGAGAATGATATGTACTTTAATGCTGAAATGGTCGATAAAATCAAGCAAAGTATTTTGGAGGTTCAGCAAGGAGAAGTTAAAAGGGTATCAACTTCTAAGGGAATAAGTGATTTGTTAGGTCTATGAGCTATACATTAGATTTTTCTAAAACGGCCTTAAAAGATATTGAAAAGCATAAGAAATCAGGAGATAAGCCTACACTCAGGAAAATCGAAAAACTCCTTAATGAGTTAATGGAACACCCCATAAAGGGAACTGGTCAGCCTGAAATGTTGAAACATAAATTAGCAGGTTTGTACTCCCGTAGAATCAATAAGAAACAT
>Ga0256834_1002241_pt1 | contig 12350 bp, 4 predicted proteins | sample 4281140metaG_FD_190536 | JGI IMG/M metagenome (GOLD analysis project Ga0256834, IMG submission 190536) | Hydrothermal vent microbial communities from East Pacific Rise, Pacific Ocean - 4281-140 | ecosystem: Environmental > Aquatic > Marine > Hydrothermal vents | place: Pacific Ocean: East Pacific... | reverse complement strand
AGCAGCAATCGCTTTGATTTCGATCAGGCTAAGTACATCAGACATAGCGGTCATTTTGGGGTCTTTGCGCAGCCCCTGTTGATACTCCTGCATCGCCAGCACAATGTAGGGTTCTAACTGACCGGCAAGGCGTGGAACCCCTGCTTGCGTGCTGTAACCCCGATCACCATGACAAAAGCTGCAACGCTCTTCAACCAGTTTGGCGGGGTTGTCCAGCAGGTAAGTTTTTGGTTTTACCGCCTGCTGGGCTTCGAAGTAACGCGCAATGTCGTTGAGATCCTGCTCACTGAGATCAGCGGTTACCCCCTGCATGCTGTCGTGGCTGCGCTCACCATTACTGTAAGCCAGTGTCGCCGAAACCAGATAGTGTGAATCCTGCCCGGCGAGACTGGGCACATTGGCTGGATCACTGCTGATACCTTTATCACCATGGCAGACGGTGCAGGCCGGAGCCAGTTGCTCTCCCCGGCTGATATCACCGTTGACGCCGGGTTTGTCTTGTCGCAGCGGCTCCTGTACGGCATAAAAGTAGGCAATTTTTTCAATATCCACATCACTGAGACCGGAGACCAGGTTAGTCATCGTTTTATGGTGGCGTTTGTCGATTTGATAATCCTTGGTGGCCCGGGCCAAGTATCTGACATCCTGCCCGGTGAGACTGGGAATTTTTTTCATCCGGCTGTTACCCGCCGCCCCATGACAGCCATTACACGATGCCGCCATGCGCTCACCATCTTCCAACGGATGGAAAGCACCATCAGATTCAATATCTTTATGCAGTGGTGACTCGGTTGTCTGCAGGGCAAAATAGGCGGCAAGATCCCGAATTTGCTGGTCACTCAGCCCGGCAACCGGCTCCTGCATCAACGCTTCGGTACGCTTGCCATCCCGGTAGTCGATGGTCGCCTTGGCAATATACGCCGCCGGTGAACCTGCCAAGCTTGGCATGTAGGGATTAAGACTATTGCCATCGTAGCCGTGACAACCGGCGCAACGCTCTGCCAGGCGCTTACCCCGGTTGGCATTACCTGTTGTCGGTTTGGGTGGCTTGTCTGGTTTTTGTACCGCGTAGTGTGCGGCAATGCTGCGGATTTTATCTTCCTTACCATCCAGCATCTCCTTGAACATCGCCATCAGTTGATGGTTACGTTCACCATTGAAGTAGCTTTTGAGTGCCGGTTCAAAATATTCAAGTGGAACACCGGCAAGACTCGGGGTGTTGACATGTTTACTACTGCGCCCTTTTTCGCCGTGACAGCCATCGCAACTTTTGGCAATGCGGGCACCCGCTTTAAGTGCCGCTTTATCATTGAGTATCGACTTAGATTCTGCATCAGCCACAGCACCTGTCCACGGGGTATCCAAACTAGCGTAGTAGGCTGATACATCGGCGATACTCTTGAATCCAATCGCCTGGATGACACGCTCCATTTCGGCATGTTTACGTGCACCGCTGGTATAGGCGATCATTGAACGGACCAGATAGTCTTGCTTCATACCGGCAATGAAAGGGGCACCACTGCGCGCCTCAACACCACTCATGCCGTGGCAGAGCAGACAATCTGATTTGGCGACCTGGCGGCCCGCCTCAACATCACCGACTTGAACCGGATCGTCATCAACAGGGCTAGACACTGAGTGACTGCTATCAGCACTCTTTTCAGTGACGGAATTATCGAGGCTATCCGCAGAGGGTGACGGAGGTTGTGCCGATTCACATCCGACCAGCAAGGTGAGCAGTATCAACAGGCTGAAAAGAGGTTTCATCCATCACCCCTCTCTCGCACCACCAGGCACTCCTCCCCCTGAGCAGCATCAGCCGGGAGTTTGTATAGCCACATCTGATACATGGAGATAAAAAACATCAAAGCAAAGCAACTGCCCATGGCGGCACCGCTGATGATCACCACCCAAGCAAAAGGCTCGTATATTTTGGTGATGTACCAAGCGGAAATATCGAGAAAGATGGCGACAAAGGGGATCGCAATCAGGGTGATTTTAACCCACTCCCGTTTTAGATAAGCGTGACAGAAAATTGAGCCGACGATGAAGAAGATGAAGGTGAGACCAAACAGGTGAATATGCGACACCCTCACCAAGGTAAACATATCAACCCCGTGGTCCTCTTCTGCCACTTGTTGGATACCCTCGAAATCTTCCAGTTGGGGGATGTGGGGGTTGCGTTTGTTGTGGCAGGTGATGCAACGCTTGTCGAAAATAGCTTTCATTTCACTTTCATAGCTCTCTTCAGTAATACCATTGCCTACCCAGCTGCTTATTTTGAGGTTTTCTGCCGCAGGCAACATATTGGACATCGGCCCTCTGAGCGCTGATTCGAGAACTGTGCCGGTTTTTGTGCCGCTGTAAGCGATCACAATATCATCCACCGTCAACATATCTTTACCATCACGACCATGGTGGCTGGCAAAAACATAGATCATTGCAAAGAGGTAGCCAAGACCCAACACACAGAGTGCACCGCTATAGAGAACCTTTTGTACTAGGGGAAGGTGGGAAAAGTGTACAAAAAAACGCCAACTCATAGGCACCTCTTGGTTAAATTGATCATCTGAATTTACTGGGGATTACTATTGAACTGCCAACTTATCGCATATACTTATCCCTTAAGACGAGATTCTACATTAATAGACCTCTGCACGAAAGATAGTTTTCTCTCTAATGAGGCTATTCCCACCAGAGGTAAAAATCCTAGGATTTTCTGCCGTGATTAGTTTAGTATTAGTCCAAACTGAGTGGCGTTATTTTGTATGTAGAATTCTGCTAAAACCCACTTAAAAATAGAGCGATTTAATGGAGGATAGGCAATGAGTAAGATTAAAATAGCATTCTCGCTGGTTCCGGTAGGCCTGATGGCACTGATGATAGGGTGTTCAGGGGAGGCAGAGATTAGCTTCAACAAGGACGTCAAGCCTATTTTGGATGAGAACTGCCTCAAGTGCCATGTTGAAAATGGCTCTGGCTTCGTCAAGACCGGCCTTGATATGAGCTCTTATGAAAACCTAATGAAAGGTACCAAGTTTGGCCCCATCATTGAGCCAGGCAGCAGTGTTTCAAGTACACTGGCGCGTTTGATTAGCGGTAACGCCGATCCATCGCTGAAAATGCCCCACGGCGCAGGTAGCAAGCCACTGAGTGAAGGTGAGATTGCCACTATCAAAGCGTGGATCGATCAGGGTGCTAAAAACAATTAAGTGAGACCTTTGTACGAAAAATAGTTTTCGCTCCAGCTTTGAGATTATTTTTAACCCCGCTGGGGCGGAAAACATGAATAGATACCGGCATCACGCCGGTATTTTTTTACCTTAAAATTGTCCAAAGAGTCGTAGATAGGTTCGCCAGCCCCCGCCTTCATCAAGACCTTTGGCTATGCCAAGGGTCAAGGTCAGGGGTAGCCGGTAACCCAGCAACAGTTGACCATGCAGCTCAACCCCCGCCCCCCGTTTATATTGCCGTGATTCACCCTCATCCCAGGCGCTTCCCAGATCATAAAACAGTGCGCCGTGGAGTTGTTGCAGACCGATAGGGGGTACAGCAGCGGTTCGCTCTAACCGGGTGATCGGCAACCTCAGCTCAGCACTGGCGAGCTGCATTGACTGGCCCCACAGCGAAGGTAGCCCTTCAGGGTAACCGCGCAGTGCAAACTCCTGATGGTTAAATGGCGGCAGTGATAACCCAACCCCGGGGCGAGTGATAGCATTGATATTGTGACCACCTAGTCGGAATGGAGGCGTTGACGACTCACCCTGGCCCCGGACATAGCGAAGCGCAAAGGTGCTGGCACTGCCGATACGGATATATTCCCGCCAATCCAGCCGCTGCACCACTCCTTCGTAGTCACCCCCTAACACTCTATTCTCCTCAACCACTAAATTGATACTGCGACCATCAATGGTACTGATTGAGCGGGGGTAGTAACGGCTATTGTTGTAGCTAAGGGCAAGACCAAACAAACTATTTTTAACATCATCACCAGCGATGTAACCCTGCTCAACAAAACTATAACCATCACGACTGATAACCAAGCCACTGTGCAGTGCCCACTGCTGATCCCGCCAGATAAAGGGGGTTTCGCTACTGAGGGTCAAGTCATCACTACTCAGAATGGCAATCACCTCATCATTACTGTTTTTGTAGTAGTTATTGCTACGCTGGGCGGTCAGTTGCAACCCGGTAAACCAGCCGTTATAGCGATAACTGATATAGCCAAAAGGGGTGGTTGATACCGAGTCAAAGCCAAGTGATAGCGCGTATTGATGCCGGAAGAGCGGATCACTGCCGGAGGTGCTTGCTCCCAGCAGAGCCAGTCCGGGCTCAATACCAAAGAAGGGAAACCACCACTGCGGCCTAATATGGCGAAAGGCTTGATAGGGTGCGGTGGTGGCTTGAATCGCCGCTGGCTTAATCCGCGCACCGCGTTCTCCACCACCACTCTCCAATGGTCGTGAAATTGCCAGTGGTGTTGTCTGGTGCAAGTTCCAGCCATTGGCGGTGAGCTTGTTGTAATAGAGGGTGCCATCGCTGCTAAGCACCGGTTTCTGCGCACCACCCCAACTGTGGGTCAGTTGCTGCAGTTGCAGCCCCTGCAGGTCGAGTTGATAAATCTCATAAAAACCGCTGTAGTCGGCACTAAACAACAGTGATCTGCCATCCGGGCTGAAACGAGGGTGCATCTCAATATCGTCATTATTGGTCAGTGACTGCCATGTTCTGTTTTTGAGATCAAATCGTGCCAGATCCCACTTTTCATCCCGATCGTGCCGCGAAGCGACTAGATATTGAGCATTGGCCGAGATGGTAATCGAGGCGAGAGCGGTGTGCTGATCACCCTGCCACAGTATCTCCAGCAACTGGCCATTCAAATCAAGACGGTGCAGGGCGAAACGGTCAAGCTCATAGTGGATGGCAATAATCTGTTGCTGGTCCCAAATGGCAAACTGGTAACGACCATTATCGGTTAACTGTCGTGGGTTATTGTCACCGTGGGGCAGATAGTATATTTCGTTGAAAATATTGCTGTTGGCGCTCACCTCCGGCTGCACCATCAAGATGCCATATTCGGGGTGAACATCGAACTGCGGCCCCTGAATATCGGCGATGGCCTCGCCGCTGTCACTATTACCAAGGCGTCGAAACAGCACCGCGTTGTCATAAAGGCTGTCGACGATGTAGTAGAGGTCACCATTTGCCATTAACTGGGCACTGCCCGAGCGGTAACCTTCATGGGTGATGGCGGTTGAGGGTTGAATGGTCTGCTGATAACGCTGGAAATCATCCGCGAAGCGTTGATCCAAATCTATTTTAAACGCCTCCCAGAGTGAAGGTAATCCTTTTTTGAATGTACGGCGCAGGGCGGTATTCACCATAAAGGGAAACAGTTGGCGGCTGTAGCCTGTCAACCAGGCCAGTTTTTTCTCTTCACCGTATTTTTCACTAAGAAACTGTTGGAAATAAAACCCGTATAGGTAAGGTGTGGCACCGGCAGGCCATTCGGTATCAATGGCACTGACCTGTGTGTGAGGCTTGATACCCTGTTGCCACTCTATCGCCATCAACCCGCGAAACAGCGCCCCCTGCCCTCGGCCAATGCCACGCACCTCATCGGTTTCATACTGTGTCGCCAACCCCTCCAGCATCCAGCTGGGCTGGAACAGATGGGGAAACAGCAGTGGAAAACGACCCAATATATTACGCAGCGCTTTAGGGCTTCCGTTGGCCATATCCATATGTAAAACATGCGCATATTCATGGATAAAAACCAGCCTTAGCCAATGGTCATAATCTTCCAGCCCATTGCTATTGGTCGGCGGGCGAACAATAAGGGTAATGTGGTTTTGCGGCAGTGGTGTTGCCCAGCCATTGCTGAAATCGAAACGATCGGTAAGCACAACGTGGGTTTTCGCTTTTGGACGCCAGTTAAATGCCTGACTGAGGCGTTGATGCTGTTGCTCAGCAATCGCCGCCAGCGTGTTGGCCAGCTCGGTTTCACCCTGGTGGAAGTGAATCAGGAAGTGCTGGCTCTCCAGGGTCTCCCATGAGAGCTGGGGATCGTGGAGCGCAGTTGCGTGGGCTTGGGAAAAACAGAGCAGAGTGAGCACTGCAATAAAGTCTATTAAACGTCGATGCACGGGATTACCTTTCAAATCACTGCCTCATTAGTAAAGAATCTCGCGCCTATTGGCAATCAAAATCTAAAGCTACCTCTGCGGTGTGTCGATTCACCTGGACAGTGTACTAGTACATTAACCAAAAAGGCTTTCAAACAGACCATGCAAAGCAATGAAAAAAGCTACCAGCAACTTCAGCACAACCTTAACGAGCTTGGTGACCTGCCAATCTTCAGCGCCAGTGTAAACCGCATCTCCAAAATCAGCGAAAACCCGGACTCTGACGCAATGCAGCTCTCCATGGAGGTGATGAAAGATGCCAGCCTGAGCGTGAAGATGTTGCGCCTCTCTAACTCGGTACACTACAACCGGGGGCAGAGCAAAATCGGCTCCATTTCACAGGCCGTAATGGTGTTGGGCTTTGATACCATTAAGAACATCAGTCTGTCACTTAAACTGCTCGACTCGCTCTCCCAGGGGGATCATGAGCTGGACATGAACAGCATGCTGGTTCACGCCTATCTTTCAGCCGCTTTCATGCGTGAATTGGCCATCAAAGCGGGCGTCGATAATATCGAACAGAGTTACCTCTGCGGTTTGATGCACAACCTGGGGGAGATGATTGTCGCCTATGCGATGCCAGACCAATATATGGCAGTGGTTCGGCTCTGTGAAGAGGAGGGAAAGCGCTGGCCGGCAGCACAGCGAGAGGTATTATCCTGCGGGCTTGATGATATTGCTCAAGATCTACTCTCCGACTGGGGTTTTCCCACCGAGATCAAAAATACCCTTGGGGTTCAAAAACAGCCGAGCAAAGAGGTGAGCAGCTCTGCCGAATTCAACCGGTTTATCCCTAACCTTGCCAGCCAGGTGATGGGGGCACTCTACGCAAAACCCTATCGCCACTCCCAATCGCTGGCTGAGGTGTTAGCGCAGCTAAAAAAAGTGACCGGAATGGATGGCGATGTAATTCGAAGCGCATTGAATAAAGCATTTGAAATGGGCTGTCATCTGGCTAAAGAGTTCAACCTGAATAAAAAGCTGCTCTCCCCCCGGGTGATGGAGAGTGGTGATTCGGCCCGAGACCGAATTGCCAAACAATTTGCCTATTACGCCCAGAGTATCGAAAACAGCGTGGATCTGGCCGACGAACGCGAAATGAGTATGACAAAAAGCGATCCAGCGTTGTTGTTGCAGACGGTCAACGAGATGACTGAAATGATGATGCAACGGGCAGATATTAATCAGATATTTATGAAGCTGATGGAAGGGTTGTGCAAAGGAGCCGGTTTTTGCCGGGTCGCGCTCTGCCTGCTATCGCCAAAGCGAGATCAATATGCCGCCCGCATAGTAATTGGTAAGGGGAGCGAGTCACTAAAAAGTTTTATTAAATTCCCGGTTAATCGCGATACCGATCTCTTTTCAAAAGTTATTTTTGCCGATAAAACACTGCATGTTGTGGATGCCATGGAGCCAAAGTGGCGTGCATTTTTACCCCGGGATTTTGAACAAAAAACCGGGGTTAATAACTTTGTGGTCGCCGCGTTTGGCGACAGCAAAAAACCACTGGGGATGTTTTATGCCGACATGCACAGTTCAAATACACCCGTGAGCAAGTCACAATTTGAAAGCTTCAAGCAGTTAGTTAATCATGCCCGGCTGGCCTTGCAAATGCGTTAAGAAGGTCCTGAACAAGCCTTTGGGGATTGTTTAAATCATTCCACAGTAGATTCATCCTAAGCCCGACAGACTCCTCGGTTTAAAACCAACGGGCACCGCGCTGCTCATTTTCAACAGCATCCTGTCGCTGGAAGATCCACGCATCTTTTGTGTACAGTAAGGTTGGCACATCAGGGTTTATAATGCTGATGACTTCTACATCGTCATATTGAGCGGCAAACTGGTTATTAGGGCCGGCAATCAGAAATAGGCTTTGCTCTTGTGGCAGGATATCAAAATCATCCTTTTTGCGCGCAACCGCATCAGCTTCCAGCCCACCAGAGTGACCAACAGCAGCCATAACTTCCCGGTCAACCAATACATCAATAACTCGACCCGATGATCGTACAGGTACACCCTGAACATTATTAATGTAGGCGATTCCTGCGCCAAATGTGAGGGAAATACTGGACGACGCATCAATAGTTATCGCACTCGCACTGGTGCGACCAATTGCACTGCCAGAATTTATTATTGCGGTACTGCTGGTTATATTGGGTTGAGATAGTGCTAGATTAATATTATCTCCAAGGCTGCTGTATACATTACCCAGTGGCGCATTCAAGGTGACAATGCCAGTGCCTGCATCAATTTGAGCAACATAAAGATCGCCCGTCGTAGAGGTATAGTTAACCGGCTGACCTGCAGTTGTGCTTGTGGCCGCCTCATCCGTCACGATATCGGTTTCTGAGGTGATATCAAGAGTACCGGTGGTACTGGTAATGTTGCCGTTTTGGTTGGTACTACCAGAGTTGATACTAATATCACCCACACTGGTTGCATCACCCGATAAAGTGGTAACACCAGTATTTGAGGTAGTTAATGATGCAATCGCGGTTGTCTGGCCAATGTGACCCAATGCAATATCACCCAGAGCGGCTACCAGATTAAGGCTGCCATCACCATCAATGGACAAGCCGTTATTCAGTAAAATAGCGCCGTCATCCACCAGGGAGGTATCGATAGTAATATCGGAACCGTCACTCAATATCACTGAACCGGCATTCCTGAAATCAATACCGGCCCCTTGGGTGGTAATATTGTCGCTGAGGTTAACACTGCCGCTAGTAACAACGGTGAGGGACAAAAAGGGTACATCAGCTCCCACTTCAGCGAAGCTGACATCACCGCTACCTGCATTAATTAACAGGTCAATAGCCGGATCAATACTATCGATATTCGCGGCGCTGAAATCAACATTACCGAGAGTGGCAATGTTACCTGAAATTTGATTTTGGTCGCTACCGCTCACGGTTAAATACGCCAGAGGAACATCCTGCCCGACGGCTCCTATAAACAGGTCACCACGATTAACATTAATAGTTAATCCACCTGTCCCATCCACCGCACCACCATCAAGATGGACAGCACCGGAGCCAGAATTGCTGTTCAATACAACATCTCCCACAATATTGATATCCGATGCCGCTGTCAGACTAATACCACTACCTCCTGTCGAGATAACTGCGTTATCAAAGGTAGTAGAGCCTGTAGAGTTGATGGTCAATGAACTCAAGGCTTCGCTTTGCCCCATATTTCCCAATAAAATGGCACCGTCATTGGTAGTGAGCGTTAAAGACCTTGCGCCTTCAATGCGGCCTCCGGTGAGGTCGATGAGACCGCTGTTAGTTCTTGTATCAATACTGACATTGCTTCCTAGCAAAATATTACTGGCATTACCAAGGTCTACCCCACCTGTTCCTGAGGTTGTCAGATCACCAGCCAATGTAGTTAAACCCGAACCCGAGATACTGATAGAGGTTAAGCCCAAGATATTATTTAGCGTGACAGCACCCGTACCGTGCACTACGTTCAGCGAACCGTTACCCGTAATATCAACACCGGAAATATCAATATTCGCATTACTTGCCGAGGTATCCAGTAATAAATCATTGTTCAGCACAATGGCACCCGCACCACTGAGGTCAACAAGGTCAACGCCTGCGGAGGTCGACAGGTTTCCTCCCAAAATAGCTGAACTGCTGGTCAGCGAAAAGTCGCTGTCCACAACAATATTGCTCTCACTGCTGAGCTCTAAATCATCTCTGACATTTAATTCTCCGCCAACACGAGTGGTTCCAGTACTGGCAAGGATGAGGCCACCACTATTGGCATTAACCACTCCGCCAGTAAGATCAATGGTGCCACCATTATTGGCTGCCAGGCTGATACTATCGGTAATATCAATATTTTGAGCCCCGCTAAAATCGATACCCCCTATTCCGCTTGTTGTAATACTACCGGTTAATTCGGTTACTCCCTGATTTCTAATATTCAGCGCAGTTAATGTAGTATTTTGTCCAATTCCGGCAAGCAAAATACCACCATTACCACTGTCAATGCTGAGTGTCTGCGCCCCTTCAACTGCCGCAAGAGATACACTGCCATTACCCGTGCTCGTATCAAGGAAAACATCATTTTCAAGTATGACTGTCGTCACACTGTTGGCCAGATCAATTCCACCACTACGACGCGTTGAAATATCACCATATAGATAAACATCATTTCCCGAAGTCGTCACGGACAATGAATCAATGAGGTTAGTTTGACCAATATCCCCCAACAGCACATCGTCATTGGCAACAATATCCAGAATATAAACTAAGCTTGCATTCGATTGGCCATCAATAGAAATTCCCTGAATATCCAGGCCACCATTGGGTATATTCAGCCTAGTGGTTCCATCAGCGGCTGTGAGGCCGCCATCAAGTTCAATTCCGCCATTGGTGGCAGACATAATTAGTGAACCACCCGAAATAATATTGGCCGTCGAAAAAACAATATTGTCATTGGTTTCAGCCCTATCATTGGCATCGCTATTCAAATTGATATCGGCCCCCGCCGAGGTCGTTTCGATACGAGCATTCACCGCAATACCATCATCAGCCCTAACGACTAGATTACCGGCAAATGTAGAATCATTATTAAAGACAACTCGCGAGCCACTCCCTCCTGTCGCACTCAAGGTAAGCGCACTATTAACATGCGCAACATCGACAACAATGGAGCCCGGCGTGGAAATGGATAATTGATCAGTGTTATCGCCTAAACTTTCTGTACCAAGCGCACCAAGAGAAAGAACTGAAGAAGAATCACCCAAAGTAAGGCTGATACTGTCACTTGCAGCAATTGAAGCAGGCGCACCAAAAGCGACTATTCTTCCAGATACAGACAAATTATTGGCATCATTAATACTACTAGTAATCTTAATTTCTTCACCAGATATGGACAAATTACTGACACTATTAACAGTGCTAGTAATATTAACCCTTCCCAAAGTGGAAGGTGCAGTGATGCTCAGGTTATTCGTGGAGCTGCCAGTGATTGGTGACAGAAATCTAATGATGCTATCGGCATCGGTGCTGGTAACAGCAAACGCTGCATCACCACTGATCGTCGTTGCACCGACATAAGTCTGAAAATAATTTGTTGTGACATCACTTAACAGCAGACTATTTCCTGCAACATCAAGGCTATCAAAAGATATCAGGCTGCCAACAACGGCATTGGAAAGATCAACATTCCCCCTGGTGCCTGCCCGCAATGTCAGTTGAGTAGAACCAGCACCAACCGAATCAACATTTCCACTTAACGATATATCCCCAGCCCCATTACCTGTCGATAACCAGATAATGGTATCTGCCAAATTAATCTGACCAGCCGAAAGTGATATATCCCTATCATTGGTCGCTATATCTCCATTTAAAAACAATGTACCACTGGTTGCTACATCCAACCCATAAAGACTGGATGTCCGGCCTATCTCACCTAATAAATCGACATTGCCACTACCAGCAAGAATACTCAGGCTATCTGCCATATTATTATCGCTGTCCACAGTTCCTGTTATTACAACATCACCCGCATCAGTGTCAGTGTTCAGGCTGACAGAATCAAACAGCACCACGTTACCATTCAATGTAATTGCGCTGTTAGTGGTGGAAAGGCTGTCGTACAGATTAATTATCGGGGCCGCATAACGTTGGCTACCAAGGCTACTCAGAGATGCCGCACCTGTATTAATTGTCATTGGGCCACCTGATGATATATCGATATCACCATTTCCCGCACTGATACCAGCCAGACTCAAAGCAGAGCTGTTAGCAATAAACATCCCCGTATTTGCTGTCGCATTGAGTGTAGCTACCGTGGTATTTATTGATTCAGTAGCTGAACCGATACTGCCACTGGTGGATTCAATGGTCAGCATGTTTCCTAGCACCAATGATGATGAGCTGGCCCCTAAAATATCACCTGCGGATACAATGCCCACGTTACCACTACCCGCATCAATGGTTGCCAAACTCAAACCATCAGTTGCTGAGATATCGGTTTCATTAATATAAACACCACCTGCACCTGTAGCTGTGATGTTCAGCGTACCACTGAGATCGGTATTGATATTAGCGCCGGAGGTGCCGATACTGGAGCCACTGCCCACCTTTAACGATAAATTGCCAGCTGTAATCAGGGCGCTACTTGCTGTAATACTACCGGCCACATTAA
>Ga0256834_1002240_pt1 | contig 12358 bp, 9 predicted proteins | sample 4281140metaG_FD_190536 | JGI IMG/M metagenome (GOLD analysis project Ga0256834, IMG submission 190536) | Hydrothermal vent microbial communities from East Pacific Rise, Pacific Ocean - 4281-140 | ecosystem: Environmental > Aquatic > Marine > Hydrothermal vents | place: Pacific Ocean: East Pacific... | reverse complement strand
TTAAATTAACTAAAAAACATAAAAATATAAAAAAAAGTACTTATAAGTCAACAAAATAAGTATAATTTATTTAGAAATTTATAATTATTTAATTAAAGAGAGAGGAAAATGAAATATTTAATAATGCTTTTTATAGCAATATCTGTAAATGCTGCAGAAAAAGTAGCCGATACAAAAAATTTAACTATAAGTCCCAGTGCGATATCAGCGACTATGTCAGGTAACTTAGATGGTACAAACACTTATGATCGTGTTTTTGGTAATGGAGTTGATTCAGGGTGTGCACATCCAACATCAGACTCCTCAAGTAACGGCTCTTCATATGATGTTTATGAAATTCATAGTCCTTCTGGTCAAAATGCAGACATAGAGGTACAACTAGGAACTCTAGGAGACTCTTTGGTGTTTGTTTATTGTTCATTTGATCCATTAAATCCAATGAACATGGTTGCAGGAGTTGATGATGACAGTGGTGCTGGATTTGGAAGTGCTATTGTGCCTGCAGATGGGTTAGCCTTAACAGCTGGCACCAGTTACTTTGTTGTTGTTGCTGGCTTTAATTCTACTGAGCTTGGTACCTATGACTTAGTTTTGGGTGGTGATTTACAATTTGGACCTGCGGTTGTTCTTGCTCCTCCAACTCCAGTTCCTGCTTTAGGCAATACAACATTAATCTTGTTGCTATTGTCATTAGTAGTAATGGCTTCTTTATATATGAAAAAGAAGCAGAATAACTAAGGAATCAAAGTTCATTTAATACAAAAAGCCGCTAATATTAGCGGCTTTTTATGAGACTCCTTTTCGAAAACTATAAACAAACCAAAACCCTAACAGCGTTCATCTGTACTTTTGCATCACTGATGGCTTTTAAAGTTTGTTGTTTTTGTATTTTTAGAAACTCAATTTCTTCTGTCCGTACATTATCATTAACTTGGCTTAATGCCACTAAACGCTCTATCTCTTGATTGAGTTCTGACTCCGCCTTTTGTTTGGCTTCTTCAATTAAATCAGGAAGAATCACCTCAACCTTTTTCTCAATAGCATTAACAACTTTTTTAATCTCAGCTTGCTTCATTTTTATCACTTGCAAAGCAACATTTAATGGTACTGACTGGTGGTTATTATGAATCGCAAGAGAGGTAAGCGCCTTAGTTCTGTCTCTTAAATTTTCATCCGCCACAATACGAATAGAGTCTGTTGGTAAGTATCGAGAAATTTGCAATGAGCTATCAGCAGGCGCCTGTAGGTTAAATAAAGTTTCAAGTAGAATGGTAGAGGGCCTAAGTCCAGAATTCTTTAAGGAAATCAAACTGGCGTTGCCTTTTTCTCCAGTGGCGATCATTTCCATTGCCTCAACAACCATTGGGTGTTCCCATGTTAAATAATGCACCGTTTCATTGGATAGAGCGGTATCACGATCAAAGGTCACACTCATTCCGTCATCAATCAAACCAGGAAAGTGTGTTTTCAGGTTTTCACTGGGTTTAATGAGTTCGATATTTTGACGCAACTCTTCATAATCCACACCATAACGATCAAACATGCGGTGCATAAAACGTAAACAACTGGTATCATCCTGCTTTTGTGCATCTGCTAAAATTTGTGCTGCGATGAAAGGGCGGCAAGAGTTATATTCTAACAGCCGATCTCTGCCTTTTTGGAAGTTTTGATTAAGTTCTGTGCTCAAGTTGCGGGTTTGTTCAGTAAGCTTATTAAACTCTTCCTCATCCGCATCAACCTCAAAAGAATCCAATAAAGGTTGTTGTAATTGATTAAACAGAGCATAAGCTGCAGGATTAACCTTGCTGAAAATATCCAAACCCTTGTGGTACCATTTAAACAGCTTTTCAGTAGCAGTGTCTTGCAAATAAGGCACATGAATATTAATGGTGTTTTCTTGTCCGATTCTATCTAATCGTCCAATCCTTTGTTCTAACAAGTCAGGATTAAAAGGTAAGTCAAAAAATATGACGTGTGATGCAAACTGAAAGTTGCGACCTTCTGAGCCAATTTCAGAGCATAACAAAAGCTGGCACCCTTTGTCTTGGTCTGCAAACCAGGCAGCCGCTTTATCGCGTTCAACCAAGCTTAAGTCTTCATGAAAAACAGCACTATGAATACCCATTTTAACACGCAAACTTTCAGCAATATCTAATACAGTCTGTTTTTGAGAGGTGATAAGTAATATTTTTTTAGGAGATAAGTCGACAACTTTTTCAGCCAACCATTGCATACGAGGGTCAATTTTAGCCCAGTGTTCAAACTCTCCCAATCGCTCAGGAGTTAATTGCAATTCAACGGCTTGATTGCTGTTATCTTGGTAAGGATTTTCTAGTTTGTATTTTTTTAATTTTCGACGAGGGAAACCCTTAATGGCATGGCGTGTGTTTCGGAACAACAAACGACCCGTACCATGTTGGTCCAGCAATTTTTCAATCAACTGTTGTTTGATAATCCACTTTTCTTCCTCTTCATACTTGTCTTCAAAGAGGTTTAAAACAGCGGCAATGTCTTGTTCGTTACTAAATACTTTTGCTGTATTTTTATGCCCTGTTTTAGTTATAGCTTTTTCTGAACGTAAAACATCAATGGCATTAACAATACTTTGGTAATTATTCTCTTGTTCAACAAAAGCATTAAAGTCATTAAATCGACTGGAATCTAATAAACGCAAACGGGCAAAATGACTTTCTTTCCCCAACTGCTCAGGTGTCGCTGTTAATAATAGCACTCCTTTTATGGTGTTAGCTAAACTTTCTACCAGTTGATATTCTTCGCTAGCAACTTCTGGTGACCACTTGAGGTGATGGGCTTCATCAACCACCATTAAATCCCATGATGTGTTGAGAACCTGTTCAGCTCGCGCAGGATTGTTTAATAAAAATTGTAAGGGAATTATTGCCAACTGGCTGTTTTCAAAAGGCGTGTTAAATCGTGATGACTCTTCAATTCCAAGACATTGTTCTTCATCGTAAACACTAAAATGAAGGTTAAAACGACGCAGCATTTCGACCATCCATTGATGTGTTAAACTTTCAGGAACAATAACCAAAACTCGCTGTGCACGATTTTTAAGCAACTGTTGGTGAATGATAAGTCCAGCTTCTATGGTTTTACCAAGTCCAACCTCATCTGCCAACAAAACACGTGGAGCAAATCGTTTCGCTACCGATTGAGCAATATATAATTGGTGTTCAAGTAAAGAAGTTCGGCAACCCAATAAGCCATAAAGTCGATTTTGTTGCAACTCATTGCGCTTGGATAAAGCAAGTTGACGAAGGTTGAACCATTTGTTTGAGTCTAAGTGACCTGAAAACATACGTTCTGTTGGACGATCTAGCTTGATGGTGTTGGCAATTTCTGTTTCGGGCAATAAAACATCTTCACCCTCATCATTAATCCCTTGGTAGATAATCAAACCATTAAGTGATTGTTGTTGTTCAACGGTTAGCGTCCAACCATCTTTGGCTGGTATTTTGTCGCCTACATCAAATATGATGCGTGAAATAGGGGCGTTATCTTTTGCATAAATTCGTGATTCATTGGCGGCCTCAAAAATGAGTTTAACCATGCGGTGATTCATCTCTTCAACGTAACCTAGGCCAAGTTCTTGCTCTGTTTGACTAATAAAACGTTGACCCTTAACAAACTCAAATTGTGTATTCATGCAGTATTTCGAATGATATATTTAATAACCATGACATCTTACTTGAAATGTTATACCTTTCCAGTTTATTACATAAATAAACCACAAAAAAGCCACAGTGGCTTCTTATAATGAAAAAATGAAGAGTGTATAAACTAAACTGTGTAACTTACTTTTTGTAAATTGGTAAATTTATTTCAATCACAGCTCCAGCATTGTCGTTATAAGCCCTAATATTACCGCCGTGCTCTTCGACAATTTTTTTAACAATTGCCAGTCCCAAGCCAGAGCCTGTTGCCTTGGTTGTTTCATAGGGTTCAAACAAGCGCTCTAAAATCCTTTCCTTGAAACCATTGCCGTTGTCACTAAAACGCAAGATAAGCGTGTTGTCTAGTTTCTCACTAAAGCTGGTTTGTATTTTAATGGTTAACTCTTGTCCTTCTGCACTTTCGGATGAGTTTTTAATCAGGTTGGTTAATAACTGCGAAAAACGCACTTTGTCAATAAACATAGTGGGCTCTGGGTTGTGTAGAATTAAATCAAAGTTAATTCCGGCATGTGAAATATAATACAAGTCAACAGCTTCTTTTATAAGGTGATTTAACCCACGTGGTTCACGCTTTAATTCGGGGGCTTTGGCATAATCTGAGAAAGCATTAACCAAAGTTTTTAAATTATCCACTTGCGAGACAATCGTCTGTGTTGCACGGTCTAAAACGTCCTTGTCTTCTTCGGGTAATTTTTTCAAAAAACGCAAACGCAAACGTTCGGCTGATAATTGAATTGGTGTTAAGGGGTTTTTCACTTCATGCGCTAATCGCCTAGCCACCTCTGACCATGCGGCATCACGCTGTGCTTGATTGATAATGGTCTGATCATCAAATACAACAACTATACCACCCTCATCCTGTTCTTGTTCTGGAATATGGCTACCACGAACAACCAGCACTTTTCTTTGCTCTTTTTGGGTGATTAAAATCTCTTGTTGCCACTCTTCGTTGTGGTCATTTAACTTGGTGATAATTAAATCAACCAATGGTTCCAAGCCTTCATTTTTAACTGTTATTTGCTGTATGTTTTGGTTAACAATATCTCTGGATGTGAGGTTTAATATTTTGAGTGCCGCAGAGTTTGCCATTAAAATCCGCTTTTCCTTGTTCACACTCAGTACGCCACTTGATAAATGAGAAAGAACATTTTGAAGGTAGAGTTGTTGATTTAATGCATCAGTTTGCGCTCGATGAGCCAAGGCACTGGATGCTGCCAGTTGTGAAGACATGGAGTTGAATGATTTAACCAAAAACCCAATTTCATCATTGGAAGTTACTGGAATTGTTTTACTGTAATCGCCTTCTGCAATTCGTTCAGTGGCCTTATAGAGTTGTCTGACAGGGGCGACCAGATTTTTAGCGGATGAAAACGCCCATAACAATGCCAATAACATTATCATCAACAATACTATGGTAAGAATAATGTTGTAGGAATTTTTGAGTTGTTCACGTTGGTATTTTTGTTGGTTATATCCAATGGCAGCTTCTTCAATATTGTAGGCTAATTCACTATATTTTTTTGGTATAGAAAAGATGCCTTGTAAGTACCTAAAGTTGGATGATACACGCAGTATGTTTTCAATTTTCACCAAAACCCTAATTTGCAACTGAGTTCCTTCTTTTGTTTCAATACGAGTAAAATTCAAGCCGTTACGCACATCTCTAAAGGCGCTTTGTGGTGGTAAATTTGTTGTCAAATCAAGGATTTCAATACTTGCTCTTTCTAATGTTTTTTCACTAGCAGAAATCAAAGTTAGGCTCGTTGCATTGGATTCATCTAGAAATTTTTCCAAATAGATGGCTTGTCTAGGATTGTCTAAACCCGCTAAATCTGCAGCAATCTTTTTGGTTTGATCTAGTGCCTGTTTGCTTTGTGTGTTGAGAAAAATTTCACCAAGTTCCAACGAGTCATTTAAGGCTTCATCTATTTTTGTATCAAACCAACTATCAATATAATTATTTAATATCTGCGTTGAAAACAAGTAAATAATCAATACAGGAGGCAATGAAAGCGAGGCAAAGGTGGTCACCATTCGAGTGGTTAAACGAATCCCGGCTTCCTTTTTTTTATTTTTTAAGAATAGCCAAACCAAACGTTGTGTGATAACAATAGCTAAAATTAAAACCGCTAAAATAGATGCTCCAAACAACCACAAATAAATACGGTTAAACTGTTGCGAACCTTTGATGGTCTCGCCCAATGAAAATAACGCAAAAAGCAAGGCAAGCACAATACCAATTATCAATGTGTTTTTAATAAGCCCTTTTTTCACTGTTGTATCACTTTTTGTTCATGCCATGGTGTATTAATATCCCAGTTAGAATCAAATAAAACTGGCAACTGCATGGCAATAGGCAAAGCTCCTTTATCGAGCATTATTTTGATTTTCATCAAGCTTTTGGGGGTAATAAGGCTGTTAGAAAATTCAAAAACCATTAGTTTTTCAATTTCTTTCCATAGTAGTGGATAGTCATTAACGCCAACTTGTTCATCGGTTTTTAGGTTTTTAATTTTGTAATGCTTACCTAAAGAAAAATAAGAAACCTCTAACGTAATTTTTTGTTGTTCTATACTATTATCGAGCCACAAGTTTTTTGGTTCAAAAAGCTCTATTTTTGCAATTATATTAATTCTAATACCATTATCAATAGCTTCTTTGATTTGTGGAGACGTGCGAAAATTTAGTTGAGGCACTACACGAGTATTGTATTGATTTTTTGTAATGTCTAAAAATATAACATGGTTTTTAGACATGGCAAAAGTGCTAAAAAAGACTAGCAAAATAAAAAGCTTAGTGTTCATTTTTTTTAAGGTAGCAATAATAAAATCCATCCATATCTTGTGAGCCAGTTATTACCTGAATACCAAATTCACAATTAATCGCAAAGTTATATTTTAACTTGATTTCACTAAATTCAGGGTGAGAATTTAAAAATAATTTAATCTGTTGACTGTTTTCCTGTTTAAAAACAGAACAAGTGGCATAAAGAAGCCGTCCACCATCTGTAAGTATACCAGCTGCAGAGGATAAAAGTTCTTGCTGAGTTCGACAAATAGCACCCAAATCTTCAAGTTTTCTTTGAAACTTAACATCGACTTGTCGGCGCACAATTCCTGATGCACTACAGGGTGCATCCAATAAAATTTTGTCGTATTTTTCACCTTTGAACCATTCTTCTAATTTTGTACCGTCACCAACAATAACATTAGCCTTTAGCTTTATGCGCTGCAGGTTTTCATGAATTTTTTTTGCGCGGTTTTCGTATAACTCTAAAGCATCAAGTGAAATAGTATTATTCAACTCAAGCAAATGCCCTGTTTTTCCACCAGGGGCGGCGCACATATCAAGAATACGTTCATTATCTTGTGGGTTTAAAATATGTGCTGCTAACTGAGCACTAGCATCTTGCACCGACAAAGACCCCGATAAAAAAGCATCATTGCTAGTAATAATTTGTGCTTCAATTTTATAAGCTCCTTCAATACTTGGGTGTTTTTGAGCACACTCTATTGGCTTTTTAGAGCGCACCCATAGTGGTGGTTTTTGATTGTTAGCTTGCATGATAGTTTGCCAATCATTTGGCCAATCACTTTTGAGTTGATCTATCCACCACTGGGGGTGTTCATATTGTGCCACTTCATCACTTGGTCGGTAATTTTTATTTTTCAGGGCTTGTCTCAATGTGGCATTGATTAATCCACATGCCCAGTTTTTTTTGAGTTTTTTTGCCACATTGGCGGCTTCATTTACCACTACGTGTTCGGGTTTTTGTTGGTAATAAAATTCGGCAAGGGCTTGAGATAAAATGACTCGGACCAGCTTATCCTTGGGTAACTTTTTAACGCATTGTTGCCAGCAATCTTGCAACTGCAAATAATGTCTGATGGTGTCATAGCACAGTGCTTTTACTGCCGATTTAAACTCAGGTGCTAGGTTGTCACTTAAGCGTTGATTGAAAACCTCGTGTAAATTTTGTTTTTTAAAAACCACTTCATAAGTAATTTGTGCGGCAATTATTCGTTGTTTACTCATGTAAACCAATCAGCCTTTGCTTGCATAAATTGTGCAATATCCATACGTTTTTTACCTGACTTTTGAATGGATAAAATTTGCAACTGCCCTGATTGGCATTGAATAAACAAAGAGGCTTTGTCGGCATGAGAAATTTTACCAACGACTACATCACTGTCCTCTTCAATAAATCGTGCTTGCCAAATTTTATAATTATCTCCAGCAATATTTGCAACTATTCCTGGCCAAGGTACAAGCGCTCTTATTTTTCTATCAATCAATACTGCACTTTGATTCCAATCAACTACCGACTCTGATTTGGTCAGTTTTTTAGCATAGGTAACCTTATCTTCATTTTGAACCATTGGTGTTGGCAAATTATCTTGTTGCAACAATTCAATGACCTCAATCAAGGCATTGGCACCCATCACAGCTAATTTGTCGTGTAGTTTTTCTGTGGTTTCATCCTCGGCTATGGCACATTCGTGTTGCAGATAAACCGCGCCCGTATCAAGACCTGCTTCCATGTGCATAATACCAACACCAGTGGTTTTATCACCAGCCAATAAAGCACGGTGAATTGGAGCCGCTCCACGCCATCGCGGTAATAACGAAGCATGAATATTCCAACAAGCAATCGTAGGGATGTCCAAAACCTCTTGTGGCAAAATTAATCCATAAGCCACAACGACTAATAAATCAGGATTTAGTGCTCGTAATTCTTCAATCGCTTTTTCATCACGCAAGGAAATGGGTTGATAAACCTCGATGTTGTTATCCAAAGCACATTGCTTTACTGCTGAAAACTGCACTTTTCTACCGCGCCCTACACCACGGTCAGGTTGTGTATAAACAGCAACCACTTCATGACTATTTTGGATTAATTTTTTTAATGGAGCAACGGAAAACTCAGGGGTTCCACAAAAGACTATTCGCATTCGTCATTCTCCACAATTGGTAGGGATAATTGGATGGATTCAATAATTCCCTCATCATAAAATATGCGCTTGTATTCGGCACGAGATACCGAAATATAACGGTCATTGCCACCAATCTCAACTTGAGCACCTGACTTAACTGCTCGCCCTACCTCATCCACACGAACCACCATGGTCGCTTTTGCACCAGAATGACAAATGGTTTTAAGCTCCACCAAATGATCTGCCCACGCTAATAAGTATTGACTACCCATAAACAACTCGCCTTGAAAGTCCGTTCGCAATCCATAAGCCAAAACTGGGATATTCAACTGGTCAACAATTTCGGTAATTTGATATACTTGATTTTTGCTCAAAAACTGTGCTTCATCCACCAAAACACAGTGAATATTATGCTCTTTATGATACTTATTAACTAGGTTTAGTAAGTTCTCTTTTTCAGAAAAAATCACAGAAGGCGAATCAATGCCAATACGTGAAGTCACCTTTCCCACACCAAAACGGTTATCAAAAGCAGGGGAAAGAATCAAGGTGTTCATGCCACGCTCGCGGTAATTGTAACTGGATTGCAACAAATGCGTGGTTTTGCCCGCGTTCATCGCCGAATAATAAAAATACAGTTTTGCCATTGAAAATAGGTTTATGGATTAAAAAACTCTATTTTAGCAGTATTATTTGTTATTTGGCTTTATAAATAACAAGACAATAAAAAAAGCTGCCAAATTTCTTTAACAGCTTTTTTGTCTATTGATTGTTTTATCTATAGATGTTGAAACGAGCACGACAGCCGTTATTGACCCAGACTTCGTGGCGGTTATAGCCCCAGTTTCCAGCACACGACCTTTTAGAGAGTTGTTTTTTAATGGTTATTTTGGCACCTTGTGGGATAGCACAGGCATTTCTTTTGAGGTTGCGAGATGAGCAAATTAAGGTGTTGTTTTGCAAATTCCCATTATTCCCATTATTCCCATTGTTGCCATTATTATATGGTCCGTTGTTTCCATAACCATTATTGCCATTATTATAAGGGCCTGTATTTCCATAACCGTTGTTACCGTTGTTGAAACCGCCGTTGTTATAACTGTTCCCCCTGCCATCAATATGCAGCTCAAAGGTCGCTCGACATCCATTGGTTACCCAAATCCCATTACGATCAAAGCCCCAGTTTCCACGACATTGGGCACGGGATTTTTGACGCTTTAAGCGAACACCGCCTGACGTATCGGCATTACAGTATCTTCTTTGCATATTTCTTGAGGAGCAAGAAACAACTCTATTGCGGTTACCAAAACCATTGTTGCCAAAATTTTGGAAAGGCGTTAACCTAAATTTCGCACGACAGCCGTTATTAACCCATATACCTTGATTATCATAGCCCCAATTACCATTACAACTAGCGCGCGATAATTGACGAATAAACTCTACGCCGCCTCTTGTTTCTGCTGGGCAGCCTTGGAAGCGGCCATTTCGAGAGCTACAAACAATAATATCATTACCAAAATTATAGCTTCTATCCTCTACAACAAACTCAGCACGACACCCGTTGGTTACCCACACGCCATTTCTGTCATAACCCCAATTATTGATACAGGATGAGTTGCTCACCTGACGTAATAAAAACACATCTCTCCCACCCAAAAAAGCGGGGCAGTAGTTGCGTTGGTAATTATTTGACTCACAAACCATGATATTGCCTTCCGAGCCAGGCTGGTCCCAGCCAAAGTTGATGCTGAATTCTGCACGACAGCCGCCATCGACCCAAATTCCTGTGTTGTCATAACCCCAGTGGTAATTACAAGTCGATCCAGAAAGTTGGCGCACCAGATTTACACCGTAGCGAGTATCAATAGTGCAATGATTACGACGACCACGATTAGATTCACAAATTACCGTTTGATTGTTGTTTCTGTAATTGTATCGATTCATGTATTTGCTATTTGACTTATTGCCTGCCTGAATCCGCAGCTGGGCTTTTTTGTCAATAACAATCGGCACTGTATTGTTCTGGTGTTTAAGTTGATTTTTTGCTGTCTGTGCAAAAGTTGTGCAACTCAATATAATTAATAAAAAAAGTATTTTCTTCATTTTAACCTCCTTAACGGTATAAAAATTTTGATAAATGCCTGTCTGCTACATTATCAAAGTATCCTAATATTTGGCTGTTGACCAAATGCCTCGACACATAATAATACAACGGAATGATAGGAATGTCATTTAATATATAATTTTGAGCTTGTTCAATCAATTGATTTTTATGTTTTAAATCAGTGGTGACTTTAATTTTATCAACCAATAAATCGTATTGTTGATTTTTATAACGGTAAAAGTTAAACCGTGATGAACTGGTAAACAACTCTAAAAAGCTTAGAGCATCGGCATAATCAGCAATCCAACCAGAACGAAAGGCTTGACGTTTAATGGATTTACGCGATTGCACAAAGACCTTCCACTCTTGATTAAGCAGCTTTGCTCTGATGCCCAATGTTTGCCGCCACATGGCTGCAATGGCAATGGCAACTTTGCGTTGGTTGCCACTGTTGTTGTAGAGAATTTCTATTTTTAACTCATTGGCATTTAAACCTGTTTGTTTGAATAACTCTTTGGCTTTTGCCTTATCTTTTTGACTATCACTGGCTGTGTAAATCATATTTTCACCGACTAGTTCTTGTGGAATAATATGATACGCAGGTTGTTGACCTGTTTTTAACACTTTTTGAGTTAAGATGTCGCGGTCAATGGCAAGTGATAGTGCTTGACGAAGTTTATGGTTTTTGAGGTTTTTATCAGCTAAGTTCAACCCTAAAAAGAACGAACCCAAATAGGGTGAAATGTGTAATTCTTTGCTCAAATTTTCATGTAACCATTTAATTTGTGAATCAGGAATACTTTCAGTAATATCTAACTCTCCAGCTCGAAACCTTTTGAGTTCACTGGATTGGTTCTCGGTAACCCAATAATTGACTTGTTTAAAATAGACTTTTTCTTTACCGTAATAATAAGGGTTTTTGATCAGTTCAATTTTTTCTTGCACAACCCAGTTTTGTATTTTGTATGCACCGTTGCTAATAATTTGATGGTTTTCACCCTTGTTTTTAGGTAAAGGATAAAAAATAGGCAAACTGAGTTTTTCTAAAAAAGCTGAGTCAGGTTGCCATAGGTTGATTTGCAAGGTTAAATCATTGATTGCTTTAACGACCAAATTTTTCGGTGGCAACTTCATTTGCATAATTTTTTTGGCATGAATAATGTTATCTAATAAAAAAGTATAAGGAGCTGCTGTTTTTGGATCAACGGCTTGTCGCCATGCACGTACAAAATCTCCTGCCACAACAGGTGAACCATCAGACCATTTAGCATCATCGCGTAAATAAAAAACCCACACATTACCATTAACTTCGTGACTTTTAGCTACGCCATAAATAGGCTTACCTTTGGCATCAAGTGTCATTAGCCCTTCGTATAAATCACGCAAAACATTATGGGAGTTTAAGCCTTGAGCTTGATGAATGTTTAAAGAGTCTACTTCTGAACCATTGCCACGATTAAGAATTTTATCTGTAGCAAAAGTAGAAAAGGATAAACTTATTAACGTATAAAATATTGAAAATAATAATTTCATGCCTAGATTGTATTCCTTTAAAAATGAATAAATTATGAATCATAGATTATACATGATAAAATATGTGAGCAAATTCATAATTTCAAGCGAGT
>Ga0256834_1002239_pt1 | contig 12361 bp, 12 predicted proteins | sample 4281140metaG_FD_190536 | JGI IMG/M metagenome (GOLD analysis project Ga0256834, IMG submission 190536) | Hydrothermal vent microbial communities from East Pacific Rise, Pacific Ocean - 4281-140 | ecosystem: Environmental > Aquatic > Marine > Hydrothermal vents | place: Pacific Ocean: East... | reverse complement strand
ACGCATTTCGTGTCAATTGTTTTCTTGAAAACTTTTTTCACGATTTCGATCTGTCTATATAACTTCTCGGCCTCGAAGCTTCTGGCTTAAAAGCCTTTGCTTCGGAACGGGGCGTATTCTAACCAATCAACGCAACAACGCAACCCTTTTTCAGAAAACTTTTACCTTTTATTGATCTTTTTATTGCATTGCTGCTTTGTACAGATTTTATCCACACACTTATGCACAAATTAGATATTTAGTGCCCTCCGCCACAGAGAGAAGAGGTCGGTAATTCAGACAAAACAGCCCACTCCTTTTCGGTATACAGGTGCAATGCTAGCGCATGAAACTGTGGCATCAATTCGGACAACACCTTATATATAGACTGATGACGCCTTACTTTTGTCACGCCTTCAAAATCATTTGAAACCAATACTAACTTAAAGTGAGACTCTAGCTCTCCTCTTGAGTGCATTTGACTCTCGTTCTCCAGAATCAAATGACACACTGAGAACCCCTTATTAATCTCTTCTTCAATCAAAGCCTGTAACTGCATTTCTACTTCCCTTCTTTAAATACTTTCTTTAAATATTGCTAATCATATAATATATGCATTTCACTACGTCACTTAATTGATAGGAAGTCTTAAGATGTATAAAACAGCCCTGTTCTTTATTTTACTCACGGCCTTTTTTAGCCAAAGCGCGATGGCCAACCCTACCCCATTGTCTCTAACTAAAATGCCTGAATTACAAAATGAAGCAAGTGACCGCTTTCCAGGTGATCCTGCAGAACACAAGGCCGTTTATATTTTCAATAAAGCAGATGCGAATTATCAGCTCAGCATTTTAAACTCTATTCAAGCCATGATTCGAAAATACGATGATAATGTTGAAATTGCCGTAGTAGTGATTGGGCCAGGCTTGCACACGCTAGCCAAAAAACCAAAACGTACCGTAGCCCCCTCTACCTATGAACGCATTGCGAGCTTTGCAAAGGACTATAATGTTCGCTGGATTGCGTGTGGCAATACAATGAATTCCCTTCACTGGGCAGATTCTGATATGCGGCCGTTTACTGAATACGCTGAAGTGGGCGCGGCCGCATTAATGGAACTTCAAGAAGAGGGCTTTAAGCTATTAGTTTGGTAGCTCATTAAATCCCCCCCTTAAGTCTCTTGAGCTGTTTTTTTGCTGTGCCAATAATAAATCTAGTTTTTGATGCAGCGCAGCCATTTCAGCCTCCATTCGTTTAGTGTACTCATCTTTCAACTCTTTCTCTTCAGCGATTTTGTCAGCATTGGTTTCTGCATCCATTTTCTTATGCTCTTCATCCAGAACTTCAACCACAATTCCTATCATCATATTCAAAAAGACGAAAGCAGAGAAAAAGATGAAGGTAATGAAATAGATCCAACTCAAACTATAAAGCGTCATCGCTTCATACATCACATCTGTCCAATCTTCAAATGTCGCCACACGAAACAAGGTCAGTAAAGAAACGCCCAAGTCTCCCCAGAGCACAGGATTTAAATTGGCATACAATAGGTTGCCAATTACGGCATACAGATAAAAAATAATAAACATGAGCAATGCAACATAGCCCATTCGGGGTAATGCTGAAATTAATGCACTCACCAATACACGTAATTCAGGAATAAACGAAATCAAACGCATAACCCTAAACAAACGTAACATACGAGCAATCATTGCATATTCAGAATCATCTAATGGAATCAGACTGATCGCGACAATAATAAAGTCAAAAACATTCCAACCTTTTTTAAAGAAGTTTCGTAAGCGATCTTCAGCTGCCATTCGAATCGAAATTTCCATCACAAAAAACAGGGTAACAGCATAATCTAAAAAACGAATACCGCCATCAACCCATGGAGCTAGGTCATAGGTTTGAACACCAATCATTAACGATGAAAAAATAATCACCCCAATTACAAACAGCTCAAAGACTTTGTTATCTCGAACCTTTTGAAACTTTGTTTGAAAATCATTCCAAGTCATTTTATTACTGCACTCCTAGATGAAAAGACCTCAATCGGTCATAAAAAAAACTTATACCATTTTACTGCATTCGAAGTAAAATTTACTTGTTAAAATATTAGATCTCATTTATTAGATCTCATTTAAAAAAAAGAGGAAAACAAAAAGATGGCAAAAATTACACTGACAGGACAAGGGGAATGCGAGTTTGACGGTCAATTTTCAATGCTCGAAGCACTCGATGAGAATGGGTTTGATATTCCTTACAGCTGTCGTGGTGGAAACTGTGGTGCCTGCACCGTGCGTTTAATTTCAGGGGAGGTTGAAGAGATTCAAAGTCCCGCTTATGACTCTCGTAAAGGAGAAATCTTAACGTGCTGCTCTATTCCAAAAACAGACATTGAGATAGAACTAATTTAAAAAACCCAAAAAAAAAGCCCCAAAAAACAGGGGCTTTTTTAAACAAAATTAAAGAGGCGTACACCCTCTAAACTTTTAATGTCCCGAATGATTTGGATCCCAATCGGTTAGCGTATATTCTGCTCCACAGTACGGACATTTTGCCTTACCCGTCAGCTCAATCGGTAAAAAAACTCTAGGATGCGAGTTCCAAAGACTCATGTCTCGTGTTGGGCAGTGCAATGGTAAATCCTTATAAGTAACATCGTAATGCGTTTTTGAATTCGTTGAATGCTCACTCATTTTTAACACTCCTTAAGATACCTTGGTTAACCAGTTCATGTACTCAGGCGAACGACCATGAACAATATCAAAATACAATGTTTGCAGTTTTTCCGTTATTGGACCACGAGAACCAATACCAATCGGGCGATTATCTAGCTCTCTAATCGGCGTCACTTCCGCCGCGGTTCCCGTAAAAAATGCTTCATCTGCAATATACACTTCATCACGCGTAATGCGCTTTTCAACCACCTCGATCCCCAAGTCTTTGGCTAATGACATAATCGTTTTACGTGTGATACCATCCAAAGCAGAGGTTAATTCTGGCGTATACAAAACACCGTCACGAACCATAAAGAAGTTTTCACCCGAGCCTTCTGCAACAAACCCTTCGGTATCTAGCAATAACGCTTCATCACAACCATGACTGATTGCTTCCTGAAGCGCCAGCATCGAGTTCATGTATGACCCGTTCGATTTTGCTTTGGTCATCGTTACATTGACATGATGGCGCGTATAAGAAGAGGTGGCCACTTTAATACCACGAGTTAAATTTTCCTCCCCCATATAGGCACCCCACTCCCAAGCGGCAACCATAACATGTACTTTCAAATTATCGGCACGCAATCCCATCCCTTCTGAGCCATAAAAGGCCATTGGACGCAGGTAAGCTGATTTAAGGTTATTTAATTCAACCGACGCTCTTTGCGCCTCATTGATCGTATCTTTATCATAGGGAATGTCCATATTCATAATTTTAGCGGAATTAAACAAACGATCAGTATGCATGTCTAAACGAAAAATAGAGGTGCCTTGCTCTGCTTCATACGCACGAACGCCTTCAAACACACCCATCCCATAATGTAATGTATGCGTCAAGACATGTACTTTTGCCTCACGCCAAGGAACCATTTCACCATCTAACCAGATCAGGCCGTCTCTATCCGCCATTGTTTGCATTGAAAACACTCCAAAAAATTCGATTCAAAAAATAATTAAGAGCGATATTTTATCCTAAACATTAACTGATTATTGATTTTATTACTCCACAACACCCATCTAAAATGAGAAATAACCATACCCGATAAAGGAAACTACTTGAAATACTCCATCATTACGCTAAAATAACTCCTTTGGATTTTTAATTCCAATATTTAAAAAGCAACCGTTAAGCATAGGGTTCAAATTACTCTATTCTGGTTGCTTTTTTGTTTTTTAAACGTTAGAACCACTTTTATTAAAAAGGACAAAAAAACATGTCGGCGCACTTAATGAATACCTACGCAAGACTGCCCGTTACCTTTGAAAAAGGCAGTGGTGCTACGTTACAAGATATAAATGGAAAAACCTATTTAGATGCCTTAAGTGGCATTGCTGTATGCAGCTTAGGGCACTCGCACCCCGCTATTTCGGATGCCATTTGCCTGCAAAGTAAAACCCTTATGCACACATCAAATTTATATCAGATTCCCAACCAAACAGAGCTTGCGAATAAACTGATTCAATTATCCAGCATGGAACGCGTTTTCTTTTGTAACTCTGGGGCAGAAGCCAACGAAACCGCATTAAAAATTGCCAAAAAATACGGCAACCAACAAAACATTACAAACCCTACTGTCATTGTTATGGAAAACAGTTTTCATGGCCGCACCATGGCCACGCTTTCTGCCACAGGAAACCCAAAAGTACATGAAGGATTTACCCCTTTGGTTGATGGTTTTATTCGCGTACCTTTTGATGACGTTGATGCAATTCAAGCTCTATCAAACAACCCAAGCATTGTTGCTATTTTAGTCGAACCGATTCAGGGAGAAGGCGGAGTTCATATACCTCAAGCGGGTTATTTAACCGCTCTAAGAAAAATTTGTGATACCAATAACTGGCTACTAATGCTGGATGAAATCCAAACAGGTATGGGACGTACAGGTGAATGGTTTGCGTTTCAACATGAAAGCATCGTTCCAGATGTATTAACACTTGCCAAAGCACTTGGTAACGGAATGCCCATTGGAGCTTGCCTCACTAAAAGTAAGGCATCAGAAGTACTTGTTCCGGGTAATCATGGTACGACATTTGGTGGTAATCCACTTGCATGTGCCGCGGGCTTGGCGGTAATAAATGTATTAGAAAGCAATCATTACATTCCAGCCATCGCCAACAAAGGCAGTACACTGCTTAAACGGTTTAAAGAGGCGTTAGCTAAGCAAACTGGCGTACTGGATATTCGCGGCAAGGGATACATGATTGGTATTAAGTTGGATCGCCCTTGTGGTGGACTGGTTGCGACCGCGCTCGAACAACAATTACTCATCAATGTCACACGTAACGACACCATTCGCTTATTACCCACGTTTGTTATGAGTTCAGAACAAACCGATGAGTTAGTAACCAAACTAACCAACATCATTAAACATTTTTTAAAATAATTTTTCCCCCCCCCCCCCACAAAAAGAAAAAAAAAAAAAGAAAGGGGGGGGGGGGGAGAAAAATGAATTCACATAACTAAAAAGACAAAACTATGACTGTTAGACACTTTTTAACCCTACAAGATCTTACTCCAGCAGAACTCAATGCCATTATGCACCGAGGTATTGAGCTTAAGGCCATGCAACAAGCAGGTAAGATTTTTGAACCCCTTAAAAATCAAACACTGGCGATGATTTTTGAAAAGTCTTCAACCCGTACTCGTATCTCATTTGAAACAGGCATGACTCAGTTAGGCGGTCATGCACTTTTTCTCTCCTCCCGCGATACTCAACTTGGACGTGGAGAACCCATTGAAGACAGCGCACGCGTTATTTCTAGCATGGTCGATGGCATCATGATTCGTACCTTTGGTCATGACATCGTCACAATCTTTGCACAACACTCATCCGTTCCCATTATCAACGCGCTCACCGATGATTTTCACCCTTGCCAACTGCTGGCCGACATGCAAACCTACCAAGAACACCGAGGCAGCATTCAAGGGAAAACCGTTACATGGGTAGGCGATGGCAATAACATGTGCCACTCCTATATTAATGCCGCGGCGCAATACGACTTTAAACTACGCATTGCTTGCCCTGAAGGCTATGATCCTAATATGGATTTGGTGAATCAACATCAAGACCGTGTTGAAATTGTTCGCAATACGTTAGAGGCCGCCGAAAGCTCAGACCTCATTGTGACCGATGTATGGGCCAGCATGGGACAAGAAGAGGAGCAAAAATTACGTGAAAAAGCCTTTGCCAATTACCAAGTCAACCAACAAGTCATGCAGCAAGCCAATAACGACGCGCTATTTATGCACTGTCTCCCCGCACACCGTGGTGAAGAGGTAACTGCAGACGTCATTGATGCCAAAGACAGCGTGGTATGGGATGAAGCGGAAAATCGATTGCACGCACAAAAAGCCCTGCTTGAATTTTTAATGGCACAAAAATAATTTCTCCCCCCCCTCTTCTCTGTACCAAACATTCAACATAGCATATCAATATGTATCAAGCGGGTTTCACATAACCCGCTTCTCTCAATAGCTGATTGAATTCATACACTGGCAACCCCATTACCCCTGAATAACTGCCCTCAATGTGTGAAATAAATTGAGCGCCCAATCCCTGAATAGCATACGCACCCGCCTTACCAAATGGCTCGCCAGTTTCAATATAAGCTTGAATATCATGCTCTGTTAAATGGCCAAACTGTACGCGAGTACAACTCATGGCTGAAAAGACCTCTCCGTCATACACCACCGCCACCGCACTCAATACCTCGTGCGCCGTACCCGAAAGTTTTGATAGCATTCTAAAGGCATCGCCCTCATGTTTTGGCTTACCAAATACCCGACCACTCAATACCACAGCGGTATCACTGCCGACCACCCAAATTTTCTTACCCGCCACCTTATTAAAGCCTGACAACGCCTTTTCAATCGCCATTCGTAATACAAATGATTTGGGAGATTCATTAGGCAACGCCACCTCTTCAATCGGTGCATTAATCACTTCAAATGTAAGCCCTAACTGCTGCAATAACTCTTTACGTCTGGGCGAAGAGGAAGCTAAAAAAAGTTTTCCCCCCACTCCTTCTTGTTCCACACTGTTTTTTAAAGGCTGTGCCAACGCTTCGGGTGCTGTTTTCATAAAAACCTGCTATGATTCAAAAAATAATTAAAGAAAAACGTTTATGGACATTATATTACCAAACCACACACCCAGCTTACTTGAAGACACCTTTGATTCCATTTATCTATACGATCATCCCCTGTTTTCAGTCATGGCCGAATCCACCGAACTGCCTTGGTTGCTCATTATTCCCAAACAACCGCTTACAGATCCAAGCTATATTGGCGCACTCTATGTTGAAATCTATCAACTGGTTGAGCACCTGCAAAAATCTAACTTTGGCCCCCACTTTAATTTAGCCAAATTGGGAAATAAAAATCCAAACCAACACATTCATATTATTTTTAGAACCGAAAATGATGACGTTTGGCCAAACCCCGTTTGGTGCCACGAACCTCTTAAACAGTCCGATCAAACCCCCAAAAAATTAAAAACAGCACTGGCCGGTTTTTTCCAAAAATAACACGTTATTCTCCCCCCCTCCTTCAAACCATAATAACGTCTACTCTCCTATTATGTACAACGGAGGGTATACCCTCCTTACTTTTCACTCAAAATAACTTTTTAATCATTTTTTATATGTAAACAAGCATTTTTACGGTATTCTAAAAGCGTTCCTTCAGAAAATTCTGGCAAAGGAAGTTGATATGAAACACGCCCCATTTAAAAAAACGGATGCCTATTCAGAGCAATCCATTCAGCAAACCCTGTCTGAGCTTGATGTTCAAATTCAAACAGGATTAAGTGATCAAGAAGCCCAACAAAGACTCCAACAATTTGGTTCAAATGCCATTGTCGAAAAAGAAGAGTCCCTCTGGCATCGCATTGCCCGACGATTTTGGGGGCCCATTGCTTGGATGATTGAAGCCGCCGCGCTGATGTCAGCCATTGTAGGTAAGTGGGAAGATTTTATCATTATTACCGTCATGCTCTTTGTAAACGCAGGACTGGATTTTTTTCAAGAACATCGCGCACTCAATGCCCTAAAGGCACTCAAACAAACCTTAGAAAACAGCATTGTAACTCGACGCAATGGCCAATTTATCAATGTAAAGTTTAAAGAGTTAGTCCCCGGCGATATCATCAAACTGAAAATTGGAGACATTATTCCAGCGGATGTTCGGTTAATAACCAAAGGCTTTCTGTCCATAGATCAATCGGTTCTAACGGGTGAATCCCTACCTGTTTCAAAAAAATCAGGAGAGGTCGCCTACGCCAATACCATTGTAAAACAGGGTGAGATATTGGCGGTTATTTTAAATACGGGTAATAAAACCAATTTTTATAACGTGGTTTCTTTGGTGGCCACCGCTCAATTACATGAAGTAAGCCACTTTCAAAAAATGGTGGTTAAAGTTGGTAACTTCTTAATTGCTCTAACATTAGTCATGATTACCGTTATTTTAATTTCTGCGTATTTTCGAGATGAAAATATGATGGAAATTATTCGCTTCTCTCTGGTGTTAACCGTTGCCGCCATTCCCGTGGCCTTACCCGCCGTATTATCCGTCACCATGGCAATGGGCGCATTAAACTTAGCGCGTAAAAAAGCCATTGTCAGCCGCCTTGTGGCCATTGAAGAGTTAGCTGGCGTCGATGTTTTTTGTTTGGATAAAACGGGCACCTTAACGCAAAACAGCATGACCGTATTTGACGCGATTGTATTGGAAGGATTTTCAGAAAAAGAGCTGTTTTTAACCGCCATTCAAGCCTCTAAACTTGAAAACAATGACCCGATTGAACAGCCTATTTATGACTTTTTAATTCAAAAATACCCTGATACCGATATCACTCAGTTTAAACAACACAGCTTTAACCCCTTTGATCCTGTCCGAAAACGTACCGAATCCACCATTGAAATCAACACGGATTTTTTTAAAGTCACCAAAGGCGCACCGCAAATTATTTTAAACATGTGCCAACTGGATGAATCGCAACAAAAACAGATCGAACATCAAGTAATGTCGTTTGCACACAAAGGCTATCGAACACTCGCCGTAGCAAAAACTACCGAAACCACTTCATTAGAAAAAGCAGAAAACAGTACAGCATGGCAGTTGATTGGGCTTATTCCTATGTACGATCCACCTCGGGTCGATTCAACCGATATGTTGCAAAAAATGCGCGACTTAGGCGTTCATCCCAAAATGGTCACGGGGGATAATTTAGCCATTGCACAAGAAATTGGTCATATCTTAAATTTTCCACACAAATCCATTCGCGCCAAAGACTTAACAGGCGCAACCAATGACTCCCTAAAAAAACTACTCAAAAGCTTAACCTATGTAATTTATCAGCGACTTCATCCAGAGGTAGAGATCAAAACGGCACATATTTTTGCTGAACAAGTCATTGAAGATTTAGAAAAAGAGTTTGATACCTCACAACTCGATAAAGCTCTGCTGCACACACATGAATCCTCCATCCTTCAGATGATTGAGGCCGTTGATATTTTTGCCGAAGTTGTCCCTGAAGATAAATATCGAATTGTAGAAACCTTACAAAAAGCCAATCACATTGTCGCCATGACGGGAGATGGGGTCAATGATGCGCCCGCCTTAAAAAAAGCCGACTGTGGTATTGCCGTGCCCAATGCCAGTGATGCCGCACGCGCCGCGGCCGACATTATTTTAACCGCCCCCGGTATTGGTGTCATTAACGATGCCATTCAGCAAGCGCGAATTACCTTTGAGCGCATGAAAAGCTACACCGTGTATCGCATTGCAGAAACCATTCGCATTATCTTATTTATGACACTGGCCATCGTCGTATTTGAGTTCTACCCGTTAACCGCCTTAATGATTATTATGCTGGCGCTTTTAAATGACATCCCCATCTTAACCATTGCCTACGACAACACCAAAGTGCAAAAAAATCCTGTCCGATGGGATATGAAAGAGGTCTTAGTGCTCTCTTCTTGGCTAGGTGTCGCTGGGGTTCTTTCCTCTTTTTTACTATTTTGGTACTTAATGATCGAGCTAAAACTTCCCATTGAACTAGTACAAAGCCTCTTTTTTGCCAAACTCATTGTCGCAGGACACGGCACCATTTTTAACACACGAGTAAACGACTGGTTCTTTAAACAACCAAGACCATCATGGCCGTTGTTTGTTGCCAGTTTTTCAAGCGCTCTATTAGGAACCATCATTGCCGTGTATGGCTTTGATTTAATGGAACCCATTGGCTGGACATGGGCCGCCATTGTTTGGGGTTATGCATTTGTATGGTTTATTTTTAATGACATGATTAAATTGATGGTACTGCATTTTTATAAAAAAAGACTGCGGGAGGTAGGGAGCCTCTGATCAAGTCTGGGTTGAGTTTTTCAGGCGAAAAAATAACTTGATTCAAGGCGGAAATTGCACGTAATAGCTAGCTATTGCGAAAATTTTCAACGCAGAAGTAAGGTATTTTAGCCCTAAAAAAACAATTCATGACTTGTTCATAAGCTCCATAGGGGGGGGGGAATATTTAAAGCTCTGTAAAGATAACAACACTCCTATCGGACAATAATAAAATATTTTGTCCGATAGAGGTGGTAAGATGTATACTTATATTGAAACAAAAGACACCTGCTATAAAATGGCCACCTCTCCTCTTAAATCGATACTCTTAAATAAAATAGCTCATTCAAATAAAATGAGTACATCAGACATGCAGAATTTTCTTGAAGAGAAGGTCTCACAACGAACCATTAAACGCTGGATAAATCAGTGGATTTTAGAAGGAAAAGTCGAGCAACTTGGCAAAAACAGATTTGCCCAATACCAGCTCAAAGTGCAAACAAGCCAAGATAATACAATGCAACTCACCTTTCTAAAAAATATTCCTACTCATAAAAAAAGTGCGGTATTAGCTGAGTTACGAGATTTATGGACACATAACTCAACCTCTATTGAAGGCAATACCCTAACACTGGGTGAAACTTATGACATCTTAGAGTACGGCCTAACCATCAGTGGCAAGCCACTCAAAGAACACCAAGAAATTATTGGACATGCCAAAGCCATCTCTATGTTGTATGACTGTCTTTTAAAAAACAAGCCTTTAGATAAAGACTTTATATGTCAGCTTCATAAAACCGTACAAACAGAAAATATTATCGATATATACAAACCAATGGGAGATTGGAAACTAGAAATAAACGGCTGTCGGGCGATGGATTATCAAAATACCCAAAAACCTGTTTACATTGAATACGCCCATCCCGTACATATACCAGAATTAATGGAAGAATACATAAAGACGCTTAATGCCATTGACCCCCAATCCATCACACTCAACAACCTACCCGAACTGTATGCCAAATTGCATATGGGCTTTGTGCATATTCACCCCTTTTGGGATGGCAACGGACGACTGGCGCGGTTAATTGCCAATTTGCCACTCTTAAAAGCAGGGTTCCCCCCACTTATTATTGATACAACACAACGAAAAGAGTACATAGAAGCCCTATCTGCCTACCAAATAAGGAATGGAACATTAACGCCAAAAACAGGTATTTGGCCAAAGACTGATTACGACGAGTTCATTACCTTTTGCAAAAAAAGCTATGCATTGACAACGGATATTTTGACTCGTTATATGTCTTGATTTTTATAGACTAAAAGCTGGGATTGAATACAAACCAGCCCCCCCGATTATATCAATTGAAAAAAGTTTTACACCGATTCCTTGGGGTTCCCTTCGCCACCGCTAACCTGCCACAATCAGAACGTTAAACTTAACACGGGGATTAGGGATTTGCATACATTGCTTCAAGGATGCCTTGTGCGATAGCATTACCTTGCTTTGCCGCCTTTTGAAGCCAAAATAGACCCTGTTTATAGTCCTTAACCACTCCTTGACCCTTTGCATACATCATGCCAAGGATGAACTGTGCATCTGCATCACCTTGCTCTGCCGCCTTTTGAAACCAAAAAACTGCCTGCTTTTCATCTTTGGCCACGCCTTGACCTATTTTATACCTCGCACCAAGCATGGTTTGTGCGGTGGCACTACCTTGCTCTGCCGCTTTTTGAAACCAAAAAACTGCCTGCTTTTCATCTTTAGCTACACCTTCTTGACCACTTTCATACATAAAGCCAAGGATGAGTTGTGCATCTACATTACCTTGCTCTGCCGCCTTTTGATACCAAAAGACCGCCCACTTATCATCCTTAACCACACCTCGACCATTTGTATACATCCAACCGAGGTTGTATTGTGCATTTTCATAACCTTGCTCAGCCGCTTTTTTAAACCAAAAGACCGCCTGCTTATCATTTTTGGCTACACCTTGACCATTCACATACATCCTGCCAAAACTGGTTTGTGCAACGGCACTACCTTGCTCAGCCGCCTTTTGATACCAAAAAACCGCCTGTTTATCATCTTTGGCTACTCCTTTTAAACCGCCTTCATACATCAAGCCAAGGCTGGTTTGTGCATTTACATGACCTTGTTCAGCCGCCTTTTGATACCAAAAAACCACCTGCTTATCATCTTTGGCCACACCTCGACCATATTCATACATCCTACCAAGGCCGTATTGTGCATTTTCATAACCTTGATCTGCCGCCTTTTTAAACCAAAAGACCGCCCGCTTATCATCCT
>Ga0256834_1002238_pt1 | contig 12364 bp, 13 predicted proteins | sample 4281140metaG_FD_190536 | JGI IMG/M metagenome (GOLD analysis project Ga0256834, IMG submission 190536) | Hydrothermal vent microbial communities from East Pacific Rise, Pacific Ocean - 4281-140 | ecosystem: Environmental > Aquatic > Marine > Hydrothermal vents | place: Pacific Ocean: East... | reverse complement strand
TCAGGTGAACACACCCCCCACTTGGAAATGAACGATACTGCACATTTAATTGGGAGGAGAAATTTATTTGCCAACGAGTTGACCTTAAAGTCAATTCAAAAGGCACGGATAATGCGTCAAACGCCGAAATCTGGGGCACAGTGATAACCTGCAACTGGTGCATTGACTTTAAGGCCAATTCATAAAAATCCAGTGGGACGGCCGTGTTCTGCCGGGCGGGCGAGGACAGGGCTTTTTGAAAATGAACAAGAAAGGACACGAGTTTTAGACATAACGCAGATTATCTCTAATTCCCATGAACACAAACGTACAAAAAAGTGAAAGACACACAAAGAAAGCACCACAAAATACTAATCCACCACAGGACAAAAGACATTACTGGTGAACCCTATGGCCAATGAAGAGACCCATACCCCAAAACTCACAAAAGAGGACGTGTTAAGAATACTAAAAGAAGAAAACCCCCAGATTGACAAGAACTACACCCAATACATGCTAATTATTGAATACAAACGACTAAACGAAAACACAGGAATAATAAAAGGCGAACTGTACAAAAATGACGTTATTGAACTCAGAGGCTCAATACTAATACCAAACCCCATTGGAGACCCCTGGGAAAACCTAAAACCCGGAGAAAGCCAATTCCGGGGCTTCACACTAGACACCAAGGAAGAAAGTTTTGGGGAGCTAATAGCAGGGTTCTTCAAAAGAACTCTCAAAGAAGGGAAGCTCCAAGACTTCATACCAAAATAATAAAACTAGACCCAGATTATGAGCCATTATCGGAGACGAACCATCCAATAGAAGTAAAGAGAAAGGCTAAACATTCCTCAAGAACTTTGGACAATACTTGCGCTTCCGACGCCGACGTGACCTTCCAAGGCGATCCGGAACATACGCTCGTTGCTCCACATACAGTTGCTTCTCAAGTTCAGTAATAGTGCTACCCACTCTATTCACGTCCTCAAGGAAGGACGAAAACGGCATTGACACAACATAAGCAAAGACCCTTGTGGTCATAACAGCATAACTCGTAGCACCAGCGACTACAGTAGGAGAAGCGGAGATCTTGATGTATTCAGTCAACCAACCCGGCTGAAGAACTGTAGTGATGACCGTCGAACGGGGGGAAGTGGAGTAAAACGCCGTGGAGATTATTGTATGAAGTATTGTAATGGCACCGTTCCCAATATCAGGAACCACACTCCAATTGTCTGACTCCACCGAAATCATCGCCCCCAACACCACGAGCCCAAGAATCAGGCCAAAAGCTATGGTGCTTTTGGTTTTGCTTTCCACAATTTTGAACCCAATTACCCCACACATCACCCAACGATAGAACATATTACAATAAAAACTTATCGGTAACATACCATAAAAAAGAGTACAACCGTTTGTTTTCAAGAAATATTTTCTACATACCATTACTGGGCTAATGGAAGAACAGAAAACTGTCCATAGCCAACAAAAACACTTACAACCCAATTTCACCCCCGAGGCTAAAAGCAAGAAGAGCGCACAAACCAACTCTTACCACCATAAGAAGTTCCGGCTTGAAATAGAGACTTTCCCCAATAGTAATTAACAAATCGAACACCTTGTTTTTTGACAAAAGCTAAAGCACTAAATCTTACAAATTAGGCAGTTATTAAGTTCATTTTATGATGATACGCTCAAAACTTTGTTCTAAAACTGTCGAATAACAAATCACTGTAAGTTACAACCACCACCCCCCTGAATCCCCAACCCCAGAATTTCTGTGAATTGACCACAAGATCAATTAATCTTAGGTGTTTAATACACCCCCACCCTAAAGGAAAGGCCTCAAAAGAAAAAAAGCAAAGATCATCTAATGAACTATCACTTCGGGGTCAACCGGTAAAAATCAACACCACCCTTGGAGTAGATGACGGTGACGTCACCACGTTCACGAAGGTAGTCGAGGACATCCCTAACTTTCTCCTCTTCGATGCCTTTCTCCCTCAGTAGGGAGATGATCGCCGAGTCTGGCGCACCGTCACCATTGTCGAGCTGTTTAATCGCCTTGATTACCTCTTCCTCGACTGCCAACCCCTCCGTTGACCTTCCGACCATAATGACGTTGACATCTAACTCGTCACGCTGATCGGGTGGTAGCAACTGCCGGAGCGAGTATTCCAAGAGGCCAATGGCAGCCTTGGCATCTTCCACCGTAGCAATCTCCCGAAGATGTAGCCGAGCATGGGCCGTCGTGAGCCTGATAAGGGCCTCTAACTGCCTGGCAGTTATGGGGATTTTGAAAAAGCCACCCTCACGCTTCGCCCGACGCCTAAGATTGACGTAATACTCCCCAAGGAGGACCGCAGCCTCACGGCTCAACCTTGGGTGAACGTTACGCCTGGCGTAGGCTATGAACTTCTTTAGGAACTCCTCATCATAAGGCTCGGTAGCCGGCGAGGATTCTTCCCTGTCCAGCCCTAACATGCTCTCGGCGAGCTTCTTATCCTCCTGGGGGTCGGGTTCATCAATCACCGGAAAGATAAGGTCAAACCTGCTGATGATCGTCGGCGGGAGTTTGATCTGGTCAGCTATGTCCTCGTTGAAGTTCCACCGGTTATGCACCGGATTCGCCGCCGCTATCACCGTAGCCCTCGCGTTCAACGTTGCGTTGATGCCGGCCTTATGGATCTCCACCGTCCCCTGTTCCATAGCCCGATGAATCGCGTTCCTATCGCTCTCCTTCATCTTCTCGAACTCGTCCAAAAGAGCGAACCCCTTATCGGCGAGAACCATAACACCGGCTTCCAGAACCCACTCACCCGTTAGTTCATCGCGCACGGCGGCGGCCGTAAAGCCAGCCTTCGTGACTCCCTCAGCACTCGCGAGGATAGAGCGAGGAGCAACCCTACGGAGAAATTCCAGTAAAGCACTCTTACCCTTTCCAGGGTCGCCAACTAAAAGGACATGAATGGCGTCCCTCATCTTCGTTCCATCGGGCCTTTCTCCAATGCCACCGACCAAAGATAGGGCGATGCCCTCTTTTATCCTCTCCATGCCGTAGATGTTGGGCGCGATACTACGGACCAACCGCTCTTTGAAATACGGCTTCCCGGCCTCCTCCCTGATACGCTGTTCATCTTCCCTGGTTAACTCAATCTCGTCGAGGTCCCTATTAATCGGCTGGACGTGGTTGGCGATAAGGACCTTCCGAACCACCGGCCTCTTCTCCGTCTTCTCCTCAACCCTCCGAAGGACCCCGGTAATAATCACCCTATCGCCTGGCTGCACCGAATCAACCAAGTCGTCAAGGAGAACCACGTCCAAGAACCTCGGCATCTGGCCACCCCTAAGAACCTCCGGCGCGTCCTGGACCCTAATCGTCTGATAGTCTATGAAGGTGCTCTTCTCATCGTCGAGATAAAGATCCCTGGACCCACACGCCTCACACTTCTCCGGCCTCTTCATGTAGACCGAGTAAGGGTTCTGGATCCTGACCATCTCATTCCCGCAAGCACGGCAAACATAAACCGCCCGATGGACAAAGGGCTTAACCTCGGTGATACGGCTGACCACTCCCTCGACCTGGACGAACTTATTTAGATGGTCGGATCCGACTTTCCTCGGAGCGATAGACCTCGGAAGGTTGAAGAACCTGACGTGAACCTCGGGGAGATTATCATCTGGGAATCCTAACTCCGGCTCTTTGAGAACCTCTCTGACCGCCATCTCCGCAGCCCGAATAACATCGTCCGGCTTACTGATCAACCTCTCCGCTACATCGGGGATAAAGGCGTTAACGTGGACGTAGTCAACCTCGAGGCTACGCCCACCCTTAACGGTCAATAACTCCCGCAGTTTCTCGATGTAAACCGGCGACCCCGTGTCAACTCCATAAGTTTTGAAGAACTGGAAGAACTTGGCAGCCATCCCCTCAATCGTCTCGGCATTCTCCGCCTCTAACTCGGCTTTTGCTTTCTCTTCCTCAACGATCTCTATTAACGCATTAGTGATGTCATTAACGATGTCATCAAAAAGGCGGTATCTCGTGATGCCCCTTCCTTCAATCTTTTGAGTTATGGAATCATCTGCCAGAACCTTTGAAACGGCGTTCTGGAGAGTCTTTGGGGCATAGCCCAAGTTCAGGCTTTTGTTAAGCTCGGCGGTTACTCGGAGTAGTTCGTCCCTTGTCAATGGTTTCTTATGGAGATACATCGCAGCAGCAGCTAAATGGTAGTATGGTCTTGTTAGAGGGATCACTCTCTCTACTGCCTTTATGATCCATCTGTAAATCTCCTCCCCATTCTTCCCCATTGTCAAAATCTCCTCCCCATTCTTCCCCATTGACGATGGGGAAACTCTCGTGTCTTTATTCTCAATCCTCACCCTGGGGGAAGCTTGGGGAAATACTTCATTGAAGAATCTGTCGTTAATTTCCTCGTGCAATGATGGGGTTTTTTGCTTCAGTTGGGTTACATCCCTATCATCCTGTAGATTGTTTGTCAACTGAATGGTTCTGAGAAGTTGGGGGTTTTGTTGGAGCCAGGTTTTGAACTGTTTTTTAGTCAGGCTACTTCTTTCAAAGAGTTTCCAGAACACCTTTCTTTGATCTTCTGGCAACTGCTTTGCGAGAATGTGTCCTTTTCTCTTGAAGTGCTCCACAAGAAACCTGATCAGCTCAACCTCTGAAGCGTCAACTTTATTAATCCCATTAGAATAGTTACTCACAGGGGATCACCTCCTTCCTGAGCTTTAGGGGTGGTTCCTGCAACCGCCAGACCCCCCAGACTGGCGTTGCTCTCCATTTCTCCCAAATTATCATCGTTAAGGATCCGGTTTAATTTCGTGACGTCTACAACGACAACACGAGTGTTCTTCTCGAAATTAGCAGTCGAATAGCGAACGAGGTCGTACTTCCGGGCAATTTGGAGAAGAGCAGATTTTATTGGCCTATCAAACCTCAGCTCTGAAAAAGGAATAGCAACCCTGCCCCCATAGGCCTTCTTCTTTTTAGCACAATGTATGGCATCATTAAGAGCCAATGCGGCAAATTTTATTGCATACCTTTCCCACTCCTGCACCGCCAGACCCCCGAGACACACTAATGTCTTTTGAATAAATAAACTTACCTCTCCAATGGCAATGCCAACAGATAAATACCAGCTCCGCGTACTGGTATGGGGGTTCACTATGACAAATCCTGAGAAGTTCATCAAGAAGAACGAGGCTGGCCTGTGGGAGTGTAGCATTTGCGGTTTCACGGCAATGTCCAAGAAAGTCATCAAACAGCACATCAAAACCGCCCACCCAAATATTTTAAGCCAAAAAGAAGAGGAAGAAGAGAAAAAGCACGATAGAGGGAAGAAAAACAAGGAGAGAAAAGACAAACGAGTTCAAAGGGCGTGGAACAGCTTTGAGTTCGAGCCCCTCGTAAATAATGACGTCGTAGTAGTGCTCAAAAACGGGAGCATCGTAGAGGGCAAGCTAAAGTATGAGACCGCTTACACTCTTACCCTCGAAAACGCGACAATTCGGGGACTTAAACACGTCGCAAAAGTGGAGTATCTTATCATAAACAAAACTAACGTCGCCCTCATCCACACCCCACCCATAGAACTGGAGCCTATCACCCAGGAGGAGTGAATTGACTTAAAGTCAACTCACGAGTGGTCGAGATGATACGTGAGAGACTGCGGAGCTGGCTTGGAATTGATGAAACTGACAAGAAACTCGATGAGATGGCTAAAGAAGTTTCTCTCGTTCGGGAGAATTTGGAAAGACAAATTACAGAGCTAAAACAGTTAATTAAACAGCTCTCAGAGACGAAAGCAGGGAGAGAAATCGTGAAAGAACTTGCTTTTAGAATTGACGAGCTTGAGCGGGAGGTACGCGCGCTCGAAAAATTCTCCCTGCCCAAAATGGAAATCCCGGGAGCCTCTCAAGAAGAACAGCTTAAAAATAAGATTTTAACAATCCTCTCAGCGAGAGAACAGCTTACAATAAGTGAATTAAAATCTCTCACAGGGGTGGGCTGGAAAAAACTGTATGAAGCCCTAAGAGAGCTGGAGAAAGAAAATAAAGTTAGTAGGGAGAAGAAAAAGCGGAAAGTAGTTGTTAAACTTCTTAGATAGTTTTATTTAGCCATTTTAGAGATTCTATGCGGTGATAACTTAATGGTACCGGAACTGACTTATGATAAGTTTGTTGAAATACTAAACAAGAACATATTTGGTCAGGAAAAGGCAGAGCTAATTAAGAAAGTCGCCAGCTACCCGGAAAGGTACATTGGACTATTCCGGCCGACAACCCCAAAATCAAAACTGCTCCAGAACATATTTCAGTCAAGAGAAATACGTTTTGGTAATGCCCTAGAAGAGGTAATCCGAGAATTTATCAAGAGCTGGGGGTACCAAGACATTCCCAACAAGAAATTCACATACCGTGGAGAGGAATATGATCTAGATCAGTATTTCAAAGATAACAGCGGTACATACTATTTCATAGAACAAAAAGTTCGCGATGACCATGATTCTACAAAAAAGAGAGGTCAAATGGAGAATTTTAAGGTAAAGCTAGAGTACCTCCATAGTAAACATGGTGATGCTCTTGTTGGTATTATGTATTTCATAGACCCCAGTCTAACAAAAAACAGGAACTACTACCTCAAAGAACTCGAGACATTAAAACGTAAGTACCCCAATGTCGACTTGCACCTGCTCTATGGGAAGGAACTATTCGGGGTATTAGGCAACGAAGATGACTGGGATAAGCTTCTTGAATGGCTTAAGACGTGGAAACAGCAATTACCAGAGTTTCCAGAGATTGACCTTGATGTAAACCCTGATGAAAGTTTTAGACAGATTAAGGACCTCGAGCTTAGGTACTGGGATAAGATATGCAAACACGAGCAACTCTGGGAGCAAGGGATCATGAATGTAATATCCTCCAAGGGTATTGTTCTGAATATGATAGCCAATGACTTGTTAAATCGCCCCACTCCCAAAGCAAAGAAAATTGGTAAAATGCTAAAGCAGAGGATAAATAAGTACTATCGAAATTGAAGGGGGTTAGTTGATGACAGTTGTCCCCAAATATTGGATCCTTATCGTGGATGACAACACATGGCCAGAACATAAGAGAACTGGGATTGCAGCAATTAATGATCCGTTAACTAAGAATCCTAAAGGTCGTCAAAGTAAAAATCAGAGACAAATAGCAATATCAGAGATAATCGGAGTACGTCCCGGGGATTATCTCTTTTTCATGATGAGGAAAAGTGGCACCCACCCCCCACAGCTCATAGGATTGTACCAAGTTGTTTCTAATCCATATTATGATCCAAATCCTGTGGATCAACATGCCCAACACGTCAATCAGTATTATCCATTTAGAGTGGCATTTAAGCAAGTTGAAAACCTTGAGGAAAATCCAGTTGACATAGAAGAAGTGTGGTTTCTCAAGGAAACTGGAAAGTTATGGTCACTCCAACAAACCAGGGGAGACGCTGTAGGCACCCATGCATGCATGACAATGAGTAAACAGGAAGGTGAATTACTTTTGAAGTTGCTTAGAATGAACAACATCATCCCCAAACCTCCAGCAAAGATTACTCCTCAAATTCCACCGAACCCGATACCAATACAATCGCAAATATCATATGAGCCAAAGAAAAAGGGAGTACCCACCAAACTCAGGTATGAAGCTGCAGTACGTTCCCTTCTCATAGAGGAACTAAAAGCAGGGGGGTACAAGGATATTTTAGGGGATTATGATGATTTCATACCTAATTTACCTCTCGGCTCTAGAAAGGAGATTGACATCCTCTTATTAAAATACGACAATAATGAAATATTGTGGTACGAGATTATCGAGGTAAAAGCAGACGATATTACAAAAATCAGCGATCCTAAAAATGGGGATGGGTTCATTGAAATTTTTGAGCAAGTGATGGAATACAAACGATGGTTAACTAAAACAAGAGCGGAGATACCACTTCAAGTTCACACCACAATCATAGCACATAGTTTTTCCAAGAAAGTTATCGAAAAAGCTAAGGAAATAGACAAGTATCTCGAATACCACTCTGAAAGAGGAGTAAGGCTGATAGAATACAAATTCAATAAAGAGACTAAAAAAATAGATCTGAAACAAGTCTTGTGACTCAAACAACACCAGAGATGAAGTCATCAAGTTTTTTTGCCTTTGTCACTTTTTTATTGATCTCTTCACCCGTTGGGGGCCCTGGAACTTCAACCTTGATGCTCTCAAGACGCCTGAGCATGCCTTTGACGTACCTCTCCTCGCGCTCTATCATAACGAAGTGCCGTCCAAGTTTCTTTGCAACAGCTCCAGTAGTACCCGTCCCAGCCATCGGGTCTAGGACAACGTCCCCCTCTTTTGATGAGATAAGAATGATCCGTTTAAGTAGTTCTTCTGGCTTTTGAGTAGAATGGAGCTTTTTCCCATGCTCATCCTTTAAGCGCTCCCTTCCAGAGCATATTGGGATTCTCCAAACATTGTATGAGAGCCGGTTCCCCCAGTCCATCTGATTGAAGTGTCTTGCCCATTCCTTGTTGAACGTGTATCTACCATGCTTCTTGTAGTTTTTGTCTCTCACTGCCCAGATTAAGGTCTCTGTAGCATTTGTAAACCTGACGCCCAACCAATTAGGCATCGGGTTTGTTTTAAACCAGATGACATCATTAAGTATCCAAAAGCCAAGATCCTGCATTATTTTCCCAATTCTAAATATGTTGTGATAGGTCCCAATGACCCAGATAGTGGCAGTGGGTTTCATTATTCTCCGGACCTCAAGAAGGACACTAGTTATGAACTGGTCATATTCCTCAAAGGAACTAAACTGATCCCACTTATCGTTGACACCTTCCACATCTGTTTTTACATTCCATCTTTTTAGTTTCTTGTTACCAATCTGGAGAAAATATGGTGGATCCATGAATACTAGATCTACACTCTCATCAGGCAGTTTTTTGAGAACTTTTAGTGCATCTCCCCAGATGACTTTGTCCAGAACGTCATCTAAGGAATACCTCTTGACATCATCCTTATCCACAACTAGCATCCCAGTATCAAGCTCATTCCGCACTTTTATCCCTCCTAATAGGTTTAATAACTATCAAAAGCTCCCCATCATCTGCCCGGAGTTCCCATTTGAATTTATCACCCTCCTTCAGATCCAAGAGTTTAACTATGCCAGCGGGGACTGTGGTCCTAAGAGAATTCCCCTTTACAGAGGCTTTCGTTAAGACGGTTTCTTCCCCCATATTCACCACCAGATTCTTGTTAGGTATGAGATTTGATAAATTTTTCGATATTAACTTAGGTAGTACATCATACTACTCAATGATAGTGACTCGTACACATGAAAACGAAACTCATTTAACCAGAAGAGTCAAAGAAAGACTCTGGTGAGTCTAAATGACGTATTGGTTGTGCATAACCAATAGGAAAAATTGGGAGGTCATAAAAACAAAAAATATCTGGGGCGTCTCAAGAAGACACAAGAATACCATTAAAAGAGTAAAGCCTGGAGACAGGCTAGTTTTTTATGTAAAACAAGAACGGATAAACAAGGAACTCAAAGAAGGAGAGATCGTGGGGATTTTTGAAGTCGTCAGCAACCCATACGAAGATTCAACCAAGCTGTTCTCCCCCCCAACTGGACTACACGAGACTTATCCATTACGGGTGAAGATAAGACCAGTAAAACTGGGAAATGTAGAGTTTAAGGCTCTGATCCCGAAACTGCAATTCATCAAAAATAAAAAACGATGGAGCGGCCACATCATGGGAAGGGCCATGAGAGAGATCCCTGAAGCAGACTACAAACTAATTGAGAAGTCACTTTGAGAACAATAAACAAGAGAGCGCTGTAATATCCGCCACGGCTTGGTTGTGCTCGCCCCACCATTCTCTCAACTTATCCCTGCCCACAGCCTGGTATTCTGTCACGGCCTTGAGAACTTTTAGTTTTGTGTTTGGGGAGAGCTTGTGTTTGTTTTTGCGATAATAGCGTTCGAGCTTCTCGATATCGCATCCAGTAAACCTTAACAAGTCCTGCCAAGAAAGGGAATTGACAACACTCCTGATGAAGTAGTCGTCAAGGAACGCTTCTGCTTGGGGGTATTCCTCAAAGAGAGGCTTGAAGTGCTCTTTAATCTTCATAAGCCGGTGACGATAGTTTAGTGCTTGGTCAAAATAATATTCTGCGATGATGTGCCTCGTGGTAAGCACGGCTGCAGTAAACGCGCCCCCTGCGGGCACGCGGCACTTCTTCATGAGAAAGAGCGCGAAGTAGTCGTAAAAGTTCCTCTCCTTCACCCCACTCAGGATCGAGCTTTTACTCTTATCCCCGCCCTTTTGGGGTTTGAATTCTTCCAAAAGCCTGAAAACGGCCTTGACGAGCCTCTTTGACCACTTGTCAGACTGCAATTCCGACACGGCTTGGAGGACTTTATGGTAAAACTCAGCAAAACCACCGCCCCGCTTTGCCCTACCCTCACGCCTCTGGAGCCAGAGAACGGCCTTGAACAGAGTTTCAGGGTCTGTGGTGAAGACCACTTTTAGCTCCTGAACGCTCAATGAGCGGATGAAGCGGACGAAGGTGACTTTATCCCGGCCCGCCCGAGGGAACTTGTCGTAGAACTCTCCCAGCTCCCGCAGAAGTTCAAAATACCCCCTGCTCCAACTCGAGGAAAAATAATATTTTAGCACCTTCCTGGCCAAGTCCTCGCGAGCCATTATTCTATCTACCTTTGTGAGCTGGTTGTAGGGCTTTTTGGCCAGAAACATCGCGTAAAGCTCCTCGATGCGGAGCTTCCTCCTACGCCCCCACCCCCGACTACCGTGAATTGACCTTGAAGTCCACTCACTACCCTCCACGGAGGAGCCCTCCAGGACGAGGCGCTTGATTTTCTCGACGTCCCGTTTCACAACAACACCCCCAAGAAGGGCTCGAGCCTATGGACATTAAATGTAGCTGGACTTTAACGACAATGGACAGAAAACGCAAAAAGAACGACATTTGAACGAACGAAAAGAAAGTACGAGCGGGCTTTTTCACGAAAAACCCCTAAAAACACTAAAAATCCACGGCAGAAAACAAACAAGAAAAAGAACAAATCGGAAAAAACAAGTGAAAGACTCGCGACAGACCAAAACAAACCCAAGTAAAACCCCAGAGGACAAAAACAGAACGAAGCAATGCAAAGAGCCAACGGGAATAAAGGCATAATAAAAGATAATTAGATGTGCAACCCCGCACCGAAGGGGGTGTCCTAAGACGTGTTTATCATATGAATTACTACCTGCGCAGGCACCTATTGAGGATGGTATTTGTTACTTTTTGGATATTAGGGACTACACCATTGTTATTCATAGATTAAGGAGTTCACAAGGGATTTAGCATTGAACAAAGCCACCACACTGCTTTTCTATTATCTTGTGGTAACTTTTTGAGGGCTTGTGCATTCAAAATATCAAAAAGGCACAATTCCTTATGCAGAATAAGAGATCCATCCAGTTGGAAGTGATAAATATGAAATCACGACAAACCCCACAGCTATGGGTATTTAAACAATAACTTCTGCACGGCGTGCAGAAGTGCGTATTGACCTTAAAGTCAACTCCCCTTCCGCAGGATGTTTGCCTCTAAGGGGTGTTTGCCCCACAGAACCACTACCATTTAACATAGTATTGTGAACTGCACCTTTCCTACCTACCAAATAAAAGTCCATAAGAGGCTAATTCCTGGATAAAGCTCTGAGAAGGCTTTTTTAAATTGGCAATGTCCATTTAACTTATTACCACCCACCGAAGTCTGCCATCTCAATGCGCACTTCCTTGAGTAGTAAAAAATCAAGTGGACACGCCCCGCACTATGCATAAATAGGCAGGTAGCGTATTAACCCCAGGGTCAATTCAGCCATATTCAATATCGACAAAAAACAGAATGATGTGCGGTGACTTGATGGGGGTGGCCGAAGATGGCAACGGAGATTACGACGCTGTTTAGGCTCATCGCAGTGTTGAATAATGCGGAAGAGTTCAAGAGGATATTGGAGGAAAACGGGGGCGCCTGCGCCCGGCATAAAGACTCGGGCTATTGTAGGTGCGAGGAAAGAGAAATGTGCAACATAGCCCTCGCAGAAGCGCTTTGGGAAGACCCCGCCCTAGTAAAGCGAAAATGGGAGCGCTTGTTGTTTTATCTCGAGGAGGTCGGGATGATAAAAACCCGAAAGGAAAAAGCGCCCGCTAACAGACCCCGCAGGTACATAAAACTGAGTGAAGATTGGAGAGCTGCATTGGAGAAGGCAATAAACGCAGAATACGAGAAGATAAAAGAAAAGTGGGAGCCTTAGTGAAT
>Ga0256834_1002237_pt1 | contig 12364 bp, 17 predicted proteins | sample 4281140metaG_FD_190536 | JGI IMG/M metagenome (GOLD analysis project Ga0256834, IMG submission 190536) | Hydrothermal vent microbial communities from East Pacific Rise, Pacific Ocean - 4281-140 | ecosystem: Environmental > Aquatic > Marine > Hydrothermal vents | place: Pacific Ocean: East... | reverse complement strand
CAGTTTCAAAAAGGCTTTAAATGGGTGAGCGGTTACAAATAAGACAGGGTAAGAGTTAGCCCCAATTTTTATTTTTTTAGTTTTCGATATATCGCTCTAATTGTAAATGAAACAACAAGTAATGGTGTAAAAACAACAACGAACCAAGTTAGCAATAGTGGTAATAAATTACCCCACACAATATTGCATTCTGTTTGATTAATGAATTTGCAGTATATTTCTGTAGGGTTATGGTCAATGGCTGATTTTCCAATATAAAGACAAACTAACAGCGCAAATATGGCAGAAAAAACCACTGCGCTTTTAAATGTTATATTTAACATTTTCTCCATGACTTCTTTTTATAAATATTTTCGACTTGAATTCCATATTCATTAATCTGTTCTCTACCTAAAACATTATATACGCTGGCTATATTGGCTATTCTAGGGTCTCTTATTCTGTCTTGAATCCTCTTTATGAGCAGTGTTCCCACATGAATATTGATTTTTGGGTTTTCGAGTTGTGACTCATTAAAGCCCAAATCCTTCCAGTAGTCGAAATGAATATTCATAGGAAGAATTGTTTTTCGTAACCACGGGGCAAATTTATCATACCATCCGTGTGATGTTTCAATATACATGATAGCTCTTATCAAATCGGCATCTACATCTTGTTTATATGCTTCTATTTTTATAATGTTATCATATTGAAAAACAGTGTTTTGAGAACATATTTCAATTAGTGGAGTTTTTACATTTGGGATAAAATTATACTTAACATCAAATATAGATTTAGTATTATTTATAATCGATTTTTTACGATCCTTTGCTAATTTAAGAACAGGGCTACCAGTACACATTTGCAATGGCAATACAAAGCCCCTCCCCCTGCTTGAAGTTGGATATATTCCTCGCATGTTCTACTCGATTTTTAAAAATATGATTTAAGCAAAAGAATAACAGACGTTGACTGTCATGGATAGCGAAGCAAACAGTAGCAAGCCCCCCCCCGCCCTGCCCTGCTCTACCTCCCACAAAAAAGACCAGGCTATAAAAAAGCTTGGTTTTTTTGTGGTTAATAAATAACAATGTAAAACTGTAAATACAGTTTGCAATAAATAAATATTTATGCTCATATATATTTATTGTTTTATTCAAAAGGGGTAATTTATGGTTAAAGTTATAGCAATATTAAATCAAAAAGGCGGGGTTGGAAAAACCACTATAGCCGCAAATATAGGCGTATCCATTGCCAAGCGAGGGCATAAGGTGCTTATGGTGGATAGTGACCCACAGGGCAGCCTTAGAGACTGGCGAGAAGCTACAGGAGAGGGCGAGGGATTGAGTGTTATCGGTTTAGACCGTGACACCTTGGCAAAAGAAATAGACGAAATCAAAAAGGCTTATGATTTTGTTATCTTGGATGGTAGAGCTAAAGCCGAAAAAATGGCGGGGGCTTCTATTCGCGTTGCTGATTTGGTGCTGATACCTGTTGCACCTTCTGCCCTTGATATTTGGGGCGCGTCAGATTTAACCGAAGCTATCGCAGCAAGGCACGAAGTCACAGAAGGTAAGCCACATGCTTTTTTTGTCATTAATTCAGCAACCAAAAACACAAAGTTGATAGAAGAAGTAAAACCAGCGGCGGAGCAGACAGGCTTTAAAACTTTAAATAATGTTTTACATGCGCGAGAAGTTTATAAACAAACTATGGGGGAGGGGTTGAGCGTTCACAGCGGAAAGAACCCCGCAGCATTAGAAGAAATTGAAAACTTAACTACTGAAATTATGGAGATATTGAATCATGCAAAATAAACCATCACGCACAGAAAAAACTGCTAAAGAACAAGTTATTGAAGAAGCTATAAAAACCGATAAGGCGGAGCTGGTTAATTTTACTTTTCAGTTACCCAAAGAAAAGCGGGATGCTTTCAAGGTTTCGGCTGTTATAAAAGGCGAAAAAATGAAAGACGTTTTAAATAAGTTTATATTGGAATATATAAATAAATAATAATGTAAAACATTATATAATTGTTTGGTACGATACAAAATAAGGAGTTAAAACAATGACTAGCACACAAGAACAATTTAGCAAAGCCGTACAAGTAAGCCTTGAGCTACCGCATAATGAGGCGTTAGCACTGGCGCAATTCGTAAAGCGGGTAGGGTTTTCAGAACTCGAAGCAAATGCATCTGATGAAAATGAAGCCTACGAAATTAAGGACGCTATAGGCAAGCTACAACACGCCCTTGTTGAAGCTGGTTATAACCCCAGATAGACGCAATATAGACCCATGAACCGCGAAAGGTGCGACATGACCAAGAAGAAGCAACCACCAAAGAAAACCCCGCCGAGCAAGGCTATTAAAAGCATTCAATATGATTTATTCAGCCAGTTTGTTACAAATGATCCTGAAAGCGTTTCAAATACGGTTGAGCTTTGGGAGAGCATACCAAAATATTTTTTCACACCCGCACAGGTGGAGAAGCTACGCACCCCAACAGGACACGCAGACCCTTACGAACAGCCTTATAATTATAATGGCGTAGATTGCACTGTAACTATTCAACCCGCTTTGATTAAGCAGGAGGAGGGCAGTTATAAGGCATTTTTCCCAAGTGTGACCGAGGAACTTGTCGAGGAAGCTTTAAAGAAAATACTAACTGACCAAAACTATGGAATCCATGACCCAGCCAAAGCGGAAACATGGGTTAAATTCTCACTTTATATGGTAAAAAAGGAACTCACAAAGCGCGGGAAAGCTCGTAGTATTAACGAGATTAAGCACGCTATACAAGTGATGAATCGTTGTGTGTTGACGCTTTCCAAAGGCAAAAAAGAGCTATGGGGCGGGGCTATATTGCAAGACCTTGTAACGGTTGATAGAGAGGAATATATAGAAGATAGCGCGGCTTTACATGCTGCTAGATTGCCGCTTTTCATATCTCATGCAATCGACAAGCTGGAATATCGGCAATACAACATAGATAGACATATGCAGCTTAAAACCCAGTTATCACGGTGGCTATATAAACGGTTTGTGCATCGTTATAAGCAAGCCAGCATGATAGATACTTATCATTTTATGTATTCAACCGTAAAAACTGAAAGCCGCTATTTAGAGGGTAAGACCGAACATAATAACCGAAAACGTATGATTGATGCGCTTGAAGAACATAAGGCGCAAGGCGTTTTAATGAATTACGAAGTACATCAAATCAAGGAAGGGCAGAAAATCATTGATATAAAATACACCGTGACCGCCGCACTTGATTTTAGAGCCGAGCAAAAAGCCGCCAATGCCGCGCAGAAAAAACGCCAGCTTGCCCTTGTGGATAAATCAAAATGAACATGTAGGTATGACATGCAGCTAGCCCAGAAACATGTAGGTATGACATGCAGAAACATGTAGGTATGACATGCAGCTAGGTTTTTAGGGCGAGATTATGGGAAAAAATACTACTTGTGCAGTGCAGAAACATGTAGGTATGACATGCAGCTAGCCCAGAAACATGTAGGTATGACATGCAGCTAGGTTTTTAGGGCGAGATTATGAGAATTAAACATGTAGGTATGACGTGCAGCTAAACTTGAACATGTAGGTATGACATGCAGCTAAAACACAATTTATTTTATAAGTTATTGATTCATAAATAAAAAATGTTGTGGATAAAATCCCTATCCTTTCCTTTATTTAACCTTTTATATTTAACCTTGTTTTTCAGGTTGGGGATAACTTGCTTTTTTTGCTAAATCTTAATCAATTTGAAAGACACTTGCAGGAACAGGAAAGGGCAGGGCTATCTGATACGGCTATAAGCGAAGCCTTATATCACTTTGCAAGCAAGTACAGCCTAAAATCAGAAGAGAGATTTATAAACAAAACGGTTAAGCAGGGCAGGGAATGAGCCTATATCAGAATATAACTATAAACTGGTACAAACAGGATTTAATCAAATATGGTGGTATTGGTTAGGCGTGGCTATTGCCACATTTGCAGGAAAGTCTCTATATTTGATTTTAAGGCTCATACAGAAGATTAAAAGGCTTGCAGGTAGTGATCCGCCGCAAAACGAGAGAAAAGCCACCACAGAGGCAGGAAATCGGAATAAGAGGGGTTTTAGTGAGTTATCAAACAATTATTTTTTAAGGTTTGGCAAAAAAGAAGGTATGATGTAAATATACATCATAAGTACATCACTTTTTTGGAGGTAAATAAACATGACTAGAGCAAGTATTTCAATTTCACCACCTAATGACGAATGGATACAATCACAAATTAAAAGCGAAGAATTTGCCAGCCGTAGTGAGGTTGTTAATGATTTAATTCGGCGAGCTAGAAAGGAGCAAACCGAAATAGAAGCTATCCGCGCCCAACTTATAGCCTCTGAAAAATCCGTTGAACAACATGGATGGATTGATGAAAACAAAGATGAAATGCTGGACGGGTTCAAAGAGAAAGCGCGGAAAAATGGGAAATTATAGGGTTTCGCCGGAAGCTAAAAATGATTTATATGAAATTTGGCTTTATGGTCTAGATAATTGGGGGCTTGATAGGGCAGATAGTTATTACGATGCGTTTTACAAACGTTTTGAAGAACTGGCAAAAAACCCATATTTATATCAAGCTGTTGAGCATATCCGCGAAGGCTATAGAGCGAGCGTTTGTGGAGCTGATACGATTTATTACCGTGTCGCGGGTGATACGGTTGAGATCATGAATGTTTTAGGTCAGCAAAACAGAAATAAACTGCTTTCAGGAGACTTTTGAATCCTTGTTTTTATGTGCTTCGTAGTAGGCACGTAGAATGGCATTAATACGGCTTTGATAGCCTTTGCCTTGTGATTTCATCCACTCTAATACATCTGCATCAAGACGAAGGGCAACAGGTTTTTTTTCTGGTTTTATTACAATGTCTACAGTACGCAGAAATTCTTCATCAAATTCTGGAATATCAGAATAGTTAATGTCTTTATCGTTTATTGCATCAAGACGTTTTAAGTCGCTCTTTATAGATTTTTTGTTCACGTTTATTTGCCTTTCTCATTGAGATTATTCTTGTTTTTTGCTTGCGTGGTGTATGCGCTATAACTACCAATCGATTTTTAAGATGTCCAAAAGTGATAAAACGTGGTTCACCATAATCATTCCTTTTGTCTTCAAAAGTTGCGTGTTGCCCTAAAAAAACAATTTCTGCATCTTCAAAGCTCAAACCATGTTCAATAAGATTTTTTCTCTGTTTTTCTTTATCCCATTCGTACATAGTCAACTTTCTTTTTGTCTATACAAATGTATAGATATATATTTACTCTGTCAAGAAAAAACATACATTGACGTAATTACATAGGGCGTGCGGTGAACAGTCTCATTGTATTTTGTTTAATATTGGATTGATTTTTGATACTTTTTAAAAACACCAGGTGTTTTTTTTGCCTGTAACAATGATCGGATTAAACGAATGACTAAAGATTTGTTCACTCAAGACGGAAAGCGAAAATATTTAACAGCCGAGGAGCTGGACAGATTTATAAAAACCGCCAATGAGCAAGAACGCCCAGAAGTTAGGACGTTTTGCCTTGTGCTTGCTCATACAGGGGCGCGAATATCGGAAGTTTTGGCGTTGACGGTGGACAGTATCGACTTTGAAGAGCAGACCATTATTTTTAAGACCCTGAAACAGCGCACAGACCGTTTTAGAGTTGTACCGATACCGCCAAGCACTTTGGACGCTTTGGAACTGGTACACCGTATCAGGCAGGCGCAGAAAACGAAAAGGCGCAGTAATGGGGGCAAGCTTTGGAGCTGGAAACGTACCCAAGCATGGAATCACATAAAAGCCATGATGAAACAGGCGGGCATCGAGGGCGCACAAGCAACCACTAAGGGTTTGCGGCATGGGTTTGGAGTTAGAGCCACAGAACGCACCAGAAACCCGCGTCTTGTCATGAAATGGTTAGGACACCGTTCACTTGATACAACGATTATTTATATGGACGTGATAGGCGAAGAAGAGAGGGAAGCAGCCGCGAAAATGTGGAATTAATTTTTATGAAAAAAGCCCTAACAGGTTAGGGCTAGGGCTTCACTCATTACCTTGAGTCGTCGGACGCTCGCGTGTGTTAAACTTGAACGCATGGAGAGCATAGCAAAAAATCAAAATCCTTTGCAAATCTTTTCTATTATTACCTTAGATCAGAGGCTAGTTTGTTCGGGGGTTTGGGGGCAGAGCCACCAATTAAAAAAAATCATGCAATAGCATGTCATTACCCCGCGTTAGCGGGTTTTTTCTTTTCTTCATTTTCTAATATATCGAATAAATGGCGGTCTTTGGGTTTCACATAGTTTTGAAACAAAGAGTGCATCTTTGTACTGACTTCATCATGTGTATTTTCTTCCATGTGTTTTAGTAATATCCCACCCGCTATAATCTTACGGCGCGTGTCTAACTTTCTTTGCTGTTTTTTTTCCCTTGCTTGAACATCTTTGATTTGTGCTTGAATTTGCGCTCGTTTCTTTTCAAGGACTTCTAGTCGTTTGCTCATAAAATTAGCTTCATCTGTGTTGCTAGTTCTTAAGAATATCAAAAGTTGAAAACCAGTGCAATAGTTGTTAATGTTTTGGTGTTGGGCATACCGAGGAAGAATGACAAGGGCGCACTTTACCAAACTATGTGAAAAAATATATCGTACCTCATATTTTCCCCCATAGTTTGGGTGCGGTTTTCATCGTTCCACTTGCCAAACGGCTTGGGGTATTCATTTCCTACGCGGAAGCTAGGCGGTTATTGCGATATATACTATATGAGAACTAATGAATTACATTGCTCAGCTAAGCAGGTGCAACGAAGCGCGGGGCGTTCTTCTGTTGCTGCGGCTGCTTATCGTTCAGCTACTCAATTAGTAGATGAACGCACAGGGCTAATTCATGACTACACCAAAAAACAAGGTGTAGAACATACCCGAATTTATATGCCAGATAATGCGCCAGCATGGGCGAATGATCGCAATAAATTATGGAATGCGGCAGAAGCAAAAGAGAACCGTAAAAATTCTATGACAGCGCGAGAATTGGAAATTGCTTTTCCTCATGAGTTTAACGTCATGCAACGCCGCGAAGCTGGTGACGCTGTGAGCCGTGAACTTATGCACCGTTATAATTGCGCTGTAGACATTGCCTATCATGAGCCTAATAAAAATGGCGATGATAGAAACTATCACGCGCATATTTTGTTTACTACGCGGGGCTTTGATGAAAACAGCAAAGACGGTTGGGAGCGGACAAAATACCGTGATTTGAATAAAGACCAGATAACTATAGACGGTGAGAAATTCCAGCGCAGTACATTAGAAATAAAAGCTTTGCGTGAATTTACAGCTAAACAAATGAATATTATTGCAGAGCGTGAAAAGCTGGATGTTCACACCGAGCATTTAAGTTTTGAGACACGGGGCATTGACCTTGAGCCGACTAAAAAAATGGGGGTTAAGGCTACGGCGATGGAACGGCGCGGGGAACTTTCCGAGCGCGGAGAAGAAAACAGAAAAGTACAAGCTGCAAATGATAATTATCATAAATTAAATAATGATATTAATGTCATTAATCTAGAAATTGAGAGAGAAAACCGCCGTATAGAAAAAGAGCAACAAACCCAAAGAGAAAGCCAAAAACTTGACCAAGAAGAAAACCAAAAAACAACAGTCAGACAAAAATTCAACGAAGAAGCAAAAGAAGAGGGAGTCGCCACCGCCCCAAGAAGTGCCGGAAATTCTTACACGCAAAAAACCACCGCAGAGCTTGCAAACGAGTTCTTACAACTGGCGAGAAACCCATTGCAAGATTTGCGCGGCTGGCTGGATGAGACACAAGAAGGACAGGGGCGAAAAAATGACATTGATAGTTTGTCTTCTGGACAGGCAACCAGTGGAGGAATGGTTGACGAGCTGCGACAGATGGGAAGCGCGACCGATGCCGCAGAAACCACCGCAGAGCAGCCCGAACACTTTGACCGCGACAGATACGAAACCGAGCAAAACAAGCGAATAGAAGCCGCCGCGCTTGCTCATGCTAAAGAGCAGGAAGAAAACGCGGTTTTATCTGAAAAACTTGAAAAGCTTAATATTCCGCGTTTTGTTCGGTTAAAGGAAGTTCGCCAAGAATGGGCGGACTTGAAAACCGCGCAGACTAAGGAAAAAGCCGCGCTTGTCGTGCGTTTAAAAAATGAACTTACTACAGATCAAAAAGCTACGCGGGAGCGGTTGAATAAATACATAGGAGATCAACAGACAGAAAAAAACAAAGTAGCGCAGGAGTTAGGAGAAAAAGGCTTGAAAGCGTTTTTTGTTCGTTTACGTTATGGCGATGAAATGCGGAAAGAGCTTGTATGGCGTGACGAAAATATTAGTGATGCAATAATGCGCCGTGATGAAGGTTCAGGGCATTTATCAAAATATGATAATTCACGGATACAGCAACTTAAAAGAACTCATCAGCAGCAGCGCGACACGTTGCGCCGAGAACAAAAAGAAGATTTACACGCCATCGAGAACACCCGCACCGAGCAAGAAGAAAAACTGCTACAGCAAGCACAGGCAAGCCCAGAGCGTGCGGCAGAGCTTAAAGGCGTAGTTAATACCAAAACCGAGAAAGGCAAGGCACAGGCGGCGCAAATTGCTACTATTGAGCGCGAGCATAAACAGGACAAACGCGCCGTTAATCTGCCCGAACATGAAGAGCAACAGCAGCAAGAACTGCCCCGCCCTACCCTTTCGGATAAAGGTTTAACTATGAGCAATGACACAAAAGACACCCCCTCACGCGGCAAATGGGAAACCACGGCTAATGTAAGCCAAGCCGAAACCGATGCAGCCAGAGCGCAGCAGCTCAATATTAGTATTGAAGAACTTGCGGCGCGCGATGAAGCGGCTCGGCTCGGTAATTTAAGAGAAGATTATCAGGCGGCAATGGAGACACCGGCAGAAGCAGAAACAGAGCTACAGGAGAGCTTAGAGGAGCATTATAATCGTATCATGGAGCAATCAGACCATGAAATTGATAGCCCCGATAAGGATAGCCCCACGCCTGATATTGAGCGGTAATAGGAATGAGGGGGGGTTATTATGGTAAATATTGCCCAATAGTGCGACAAATTGGCGTTAGGTGCTTGAAAAATAGACCATAGAGGCACATTATTAGTTTAGGCATCCTTGGAGAGATTAGCTTAGTGAAACATCACCAGTCCGAAGAAAGTAGTTTTCCTGATACTTACGACATACTTTATCCGCTAGATGATAATGTGGCTCTTGGCTCTTATTTGCCAGAGTCTTACACGCCTGTAAGAAATTATTTTCTTGACAATTTTCAAGCAGATATAGTAGATAAGGATAGCGCAACAGAGCAGCCGACCCCGCGCAAGTTGCGAGAAAGTAAGGGAATTATGCCTAATGGGAAAAAAGTAATACAGCAACGCCCAAAGGGTCAGCATACAGTAAGAACAAATTTTTCACTTTCCCCTGACTTAAAAACAGCACTTAACAAAGCAGCAAAAGAACAATCTAAATCCTCCAGTCTTCTTCTTTCAGAAATTCTTTCAGAAGTACCAGAGATTGCCGAATATCTTCCGAGCGACTAAATAACGTTACATAACGTTACATAACGTTTGACTGTACGTTATGTAACGTATATTATACCCTTACAAAGATAGGGTGCATCCTCTCTAAAATTCATCTATTGAATTTTTCGCTTTCAAGCGAAAAGAGGGGTTTTATATGTCTGAATATGACCATAGTGACCAACCGTCACAAAACACGCCACAATCTCAATCTCCCCCTAAATCGTTGTTTGTTCAAGCTATTGATGCATTCGCCATAATTTTATCAATAGCGATCACCCTAGTTATAGCCCCCACTTTGATTGCATGGACATCACCCTATTTTGTGGGGTTTATGTCTGCAACGCTTGCCGCTGGTTTCAATGATTTTTTTGAAATCCTGTGGTGGTTTGTTTGCTGCGGTCTTGTCTATAGCGCGGCTCTTAGCCTGATAACAATGGTTTTGTTGCGCCGCGCCACGAAATCCATTGTTAGCGGTCTTAGATAGGAGTAAACGACATGAAAAAATTATTCATTATAGTTTTAATCCCTTTGGTTTTAATTGGCTGCATGAGCAACAACGAAAAGGCGACTATAGAAAAACAAATTGAAGCAAATGCACAAAAAGCAGCGAGTGATAACGCGACTAGAATTAGGATACAAGAAGAAAAAACGCGATTTGAAAAATATGCTTTGAATGCGCGTATTCTGGCGGATAAGGAGCTGGCGGAAATTTCCTCAAAAGTGCAGGTCATGCTTGCCGAAATAGATTCAAAGGCAATGCTAGTATTTTGGGAGAAATCAGGCAAGCCGATGGTTATACTTTTCATTTTGTCTGTTGTTGCTGGCGTTATTCTGTTCTATGGCATTAGAGCAGCACAGCATATATCAGAAGTATTTGCAGATATGCAGGTTAAGCAATGCAAGATTATGGAAGAAAGACTAGAACAGCAACACGCCTTGGAACAGCGTGCAGCGGTTAAAAAGCAGAAATATTTATTTGATAAATTTATCGAGCATAAAGATAGCTTTTCTAATGAGCAGCAAGAGAAATTTCTATCAGCTTTTCTTGGTAATAATGCCACCTCACAACGAAAATTAGGTGGCACGGTATGACATATTGTAATAATTATTACGCGGCTAATCGCTTTGGCTCTGCAAAATGGGCGAGCCAGTCCGACATTAGCCAAGCAGGATTAAATCGCCCCGCCGGTGTGCAGCTTGGTTATTTTAATAATTCTCCCTTATATGTTGAAGGTGACGCGCCGATCATCACGATAGGCGGCGCGGGAAGCGGTAAGGGGCGCGATGTTCTGATCTATAATGTTTGCCAGTATCGCGGCGCGATGCTGATTAATGATCCCAAGGGCGAAGCGGCGGCGGTGTCTTTATACAATCAACACCGCTTAGGTGTTAAAGCTTATTGCTTAAATCCTTTTGCGCTTCATGCCCTACCCTGCCACCAGCTAAACCCACTGGACATATTGAAGGTAGACAGCCCGACATTGCACAGTGACAGCAAAGTTATAGCTCAAAATTTTATCCCCCTATCTGGAGCGGCGGCGGGTCAACATTTTGAGTTAGGCGGTCAGCGTTGGATTGATGCCCTACAAAAGTTTGACGTGATTATGAACGGCTCAACATCCCTGCCCCAGCTCTACAATCTGGTAATGATGATCGAGGGCAATTCTTCAAAATTTGCGAAGATTGCCAAAATCATGCAGCAAAGCGGACATAGTGACATTGCACAAGTGGCGGGGGAGATCCTCCACAAGCAGGATAAAGCCCCGAAAGAGTTTACGGGCTTTATGAGTACCATATACAACGCTTTTAGCTTCATGGGCGAGCCTGCCATTGTGGACATGCTGCAAGGCGGGGATTTTTCTTTATCTGTGCTGTGCGATAAAAAGCCAGCAAAAATATATTTGATGATTCCGGCTGAATTTACCCAACAATACGCAGCAATGACCCGCTTAGTATTCGCTATAGCCATGCTTTACAAGCAACGTGCCCCACAAGCTAAAGGCGTTGTTTATTTAGTCGATGAAGCGGGGCAGCTTGGAAACTTCCCTGAACTGCTCAAATGCTTTACTTATGGGCGCGGTGGGGGCAATCGTGCATGGGCTGTATTTCAAGATATAGGACAAATCGCGCAAAACTATGGCAAGGAAGCTATCACAACCTTTTTAGGTAGTGGACAGACACGCCAATTTTTTGGAGTGCGTGATTTGGAAACCGCGCAGCTCGTTAGTCAAATGCTCGGTAGTCAAACATTGCACTATGACGACCATAGAAAACAGCGCGGAGCAGCCAGAGCCAAGCTACATGCGGCAAAGGCTATGCTGGAAGGTAACGACCCAATTTACGCCGCCTATGATGCCCTACATCACCAAGAAAACATCACCCACCAAGATATACAAGCCCGAATGCTTTTGACACCTGATGAGGTGTTGAACTTGCCAGAGGATAAGCAAATTTTAATGATATCGGGTAAGAACTGCCCCCCTATCCTTGCTCAAAAACTACCCTATTACACGCGCCGCGAAATGGCGGGAAAATACTTGTCTAATCCTTACCATCCGCCAATAAATAAGGTGAAAATACGAGGGCGATTTTTTATGGCGAAGATCAAACATAGAACCCGCGCACCTTTTAGATATCGAAGCTTTCCCCAGTTTCAAAAAGGCTTTAAATGGGTGAGCGGTTACAAATAAGACAGGGTAAGAGTTAGCCCCAATTTTTATTTTTTTAGTTTTCGATATATCGCTCTAATTGTAAATGAAATAACAAGTAAT
>Ga0256834_1002236_pt1 | contig 12364 bp, 14 predicted proteins | sample 4281140metaG_FD_190536 | JGI IMG/M metagenome (GOLD analysis project Ga0256834, IMG submission 190536) | Hydrothermal vent microbial communities from East Pacific Rise, Pacific Ocean - 4281-140 | ecosystem: Environmental > Aquatic > Marine > Hydrothermal vents | place: Pacific Ocean: East... | reverse complement strand
CTCGCCTGTACTTTGCTGGAAAAACCAGGTGATATAACAAAACCGTCACATTGTGACTCTTGTGTATGTACTCACTCATCCAAAGACTTTACGCCGCAAGCGGCGGGGAATACAACCCGAAGTGATTGAAAGTCAACGCACCGTTATTGACAACCAATTCCAGATCAGGTGCAGCCTATACCAGAGGCTCCAACCCTTTGGCTAAACTGTTTTGCAGGGTGGTAAAAGTGAAGTCTGAAGGAGCCCCTGCTTTTCCGGTAGGGGTATCAGTAACGTTCAGGACAACCTCAGGGGACTCAAGAATAAGCTTGGCAAGTCGCACCTGCCCAGTCAGCAGATCTAAAAGTTCCGGGTAGGCCTGGATAGCAACGACGGTCCCTTGTACCTTATCAGGAATATCGAGCGCGACTTGATGAAGGGTAATTGACGGCCGGGGTAAAAAAGCAAGTTCAGCTTGCCTGAATTCGACCTTGCCGCCAGTCTGCTGTTCAATGGTGGATTGTAGCTTGACCTTCAGAGTGTCGGAATCAATAAGCTGTGGCAAGACCAACAACAAGAGCGTTATTGCTGCGACACAGCCCAGCAACAAACAGGAAATAGTTTTACGTGATGTCATGGGTGGTCCTATTAGATTCATCCAAAGATGCCGGATGGTCACTATCCAAGGAGCTTGTCCGACAATCCATGATCGGCTGCAAACCCAGCTGTTTGGCCCATATTTCAGCTCCCTTTCTATCAATAGCTATGGCTATTACTCTCAAACGAGCTAAAATCTGTTCTCAAACTTCTGGGCTTTCGCTGCGACCCTTATTGTCGGACAAGCTCTAGTGTCGCAAGAGCCTTTTGCAAGCGCACCATGACCGCCTCCTTACCAAGCACAGCAACCACATCATAAATGCCCGGGCTGACAGTGCCACCAGTTAACGCGACACGCACGGTTGGACCGATCTTACCAAGCTTAAGGCCACTCTCTTCCATAATGGCTTTAAACGCACCTTCAACATCCTCAAGAGTGAAATCTGTCAGCTCCCCGAGATGTTTGATCAAGAGTTCCAACACCCCGCGTTTTTCGTCGTTAAGAAATTTTGCAGCAGCCTTTTCATCGTAACTTGAAGGCGCCTGGAAATAGAAGCGTGCGCCATCAGCCATATCAACCAGAGTTTTGGCACGATCCTGCAGGGTTTTGATCACCGCAGTCATATCGGGGCCGTCATTGACCGTAACACCCTGCCCTACCAGGATTTCGGTGACCAAGTCACCAAGCCGTTGTGAATCGCCGGTCTTGATATAATGTTCATTCAACCATAGTAGTTTGTCCGGATTGAACACTCCGGCGGAACGGCCGACATTATCAAGACTAAATTTCTCTATCAAATCATCCATAGAGAAGATTTCTTCATCACCGCATGACCAACCGAGACGCACCAGATAATTAACCATCGCTTCTGGCAGATAGCCCATTTCTCTGTAGACCATCACTGATGTAGCACCATGACGCTTGGAGAGACGCTTTTTGTCGGCACCAAGGATCATAGGTACATGAGCAAACTCCGGGACTTTATAGCCGAGGGCCTCATACATCGGGATCTGGCGCACTGTGTTATTGACATGATCATCACCACGCAGGACCAGGTTGATGCCCATCTCGGCATCATCGATGACGACCACAAAATTGTAGGTCGGATTGCCATCGGTGCGTTGGATAATCAGATCGTCAAGTTCGTCATTTTCGACGCTGATCGTACCTTTGATGCGATCAACAAATGAAATGCTACCCTCCTGGGGGGTTTTAAAGCGGACCACAAAGGGTTCATCAGGTTGATCGGTACGCTCACGGCAGGTACCATCGTAGCGTGGCTTACCGCCACTTTGCGTCACAGCTTCACGCTTGGCGCTCAGTTCTTCGGGGGTGCAGTAGCAACGATAGGCCAGGCCCTGGTCGAGTAACTCACTAACCTTGCCCTTGTACAGGTCATAACGCTCCGACTGATAGAAAGGACCCTCGTCGTAACTGAGACCTAACCAGTCCATCGCCTGCAGAATGGCATCGACCGATTCCTGGGTGGAACGTTCCACATCGGTATCTTCTATTCTCAGAACAAAAGTGCCCTGCTCTTTGCGGGCCAGCAGGTAATTGAACAAAGCGGTACGAGCCCCGCCGACATGCAAGAAACCGGTTGGACTCGGGGCAAAGCGAACGCGTAAATCTGACATCTAAAGACTCCATGCATGAGGTTTTTCTTCGCGAAAACGGGTCACTGAAATGTGATTCGTTTTATACCGGAATTTATTCAGTGTGGCAAGGTTCAGAAGATACGGACACCAGCATAACCAACCACCTCAGATTGATCACCAGTCACATCACCTGAGTTGCTATAAGCAATCAGTTCGGCGTTGCTGGCACCAAGGGCAATTGCCGCCTGGAGCATGACCACAGTCGGCAAGACCCCACACATAGAAATCTTGTTCTCCTGGACAACGTCATAGAGGCCCTTCGGATCGAAAGCAAGAACCTTCTCCAGAGCCAGGAAGTCCTTTTTACGGGCAACATTCCCCGCCTCGTAATGCGTCATATCGGTACTGGCGACAATCAGTGGGGTGCCACTGGCAGGCGTACTCCCAGACGATAAAACCGCGCGCGCCAGACCATCACCTAACTGCAACAGTGTCTCCAGTGGCATACGGCTGATACAGACAGGAACAATGCTGACATCAGGAGCCCGACATTGTAGAAAAGGCAATTGTACTTCGAGGGAATGTTCGGAACTGTGGGCAACCGAATCTGCCACTGTCATTGGACATTCAGCTAATATCCGACTGGCCAGGTCAACGGCTATCTTCGTCTTCCCCAGAGGCGTTTCCCATGTACCGCTAGCATAAACAGCTGCCATGTGACCACGTCCATGATGATTCGGGCCAAGAATAATAACTTCATCGGGGATTTTTACAGCAGCAAAGGTTTGACCGGCAACGCCACCGGAGTAGATATAACCGGCATGCGGTGTCATCAGAGCAACAGCAGGCTGTTCGTCAGCCGCTGCCGACATCAGTAATTCGACTGATTTGAGCAGGCTTTCTTTCTGCCCGGGATAGAATTGTCCGGCAACCACAGCTGAGCGCAACATAAGTCAACTCCTAAACAAGCCAGGCACTATAGATCATGCGCAGGCCAACAAGAACCAGTAAGGCAGCGAAGACTTTTACCAGTTTATCATGTGCTATGCGACTGGCAACATGAACACCCAGACGAGCCATGCCGATGGAAAATGGCGCGACGAGGATGAACACCAGATAGTTAACGTAACCCAGGGAAAATGGCGGCAGAGACTCGGCCCCCCAGCCGTGAAACATATATGACAAGGCACCGAACAAAGAAGCGACAATAATCAACGCACTCGAGTTGCCGACAGCAAGATGGATCGGGAAGCCAAGAGCTATCACCATCAGGGGGACTGCAATGACACCGCCACCGACGCCGAAAAAAGCACTGAAGACGCCGCCGGCTAAGCCGACAGCAATGAGTGGGCGGAACGGTACATCATCACCACGCTCTGGGGGTAGACGTGGACGAAACAACAGGAACTGGAGAGCGACCAGGAGTTGCATGACTCCGAACAGTCCTTTAAGCCATTCTCCACTAAGAAGTGATGCAAGCCAGGCTCCACAGAGTGCACCAATGAGACCACCGATACAGAGATAAGCCACCTGGTGCCATTCAACATTACCGTGTTTACGATGACCGAAGGTGCTACTGAGAGCTGTCGGTATAATCACCGCAAGACTTGTACCTAAGGCGGTATGGACCAGTACCTCGGGAGCAAAACCGGCAGACTCGAATGCCCAAAGGAACAGCGGTACCAGGATAATCCCGCCGCCAATGCCAAGCAAACCGGCCAGAAATCCTGCCAGGTTACTCAGAATGACAAAGAGGAGTATGGTCGTAATGTCGAATGAACCCATGATCAAGCGGCCTTTTTAGAAGCTACCTATGGAATCAGGATTGTTGACCCAGTCGTTTTACGTGCCTCAAGATCATAGTGAGCCTGTGCCGCATCACGAAGAGCATAAGTCTGATTGATCTCGATATTGACCGCACCTGAGGTAACAACGTCAAACAGTTCGGCAGCACTGACGAGCAAATCCTCACGCTTGGCGGTATAAGCCATCAGCGATGGTCTGGTCAAAAAGAGAGAACCTTTTGCACCCAGAATTCCGGGATCGATAGGTTCCGGCTTGCCGGATGACTGTCCAAAATATACCAGCATACCCATCGGCATCAGACAATCTAAAGACTTTAAAAAGGTGTCTTTGCCTACGGAATCGTAGACGACCTGCACCCCTTCACCATTGGTCAACTCTTTGACTCGGGCAACGAAATCCTCTTCATGATAGAGGATGGTGTGATCACAGCCATGCGCCTGAGCCAACGCGGCTTTTTCGGGGCTGCCAACTGTGCCAATTACAGTAGCCCCAAGCGCCTTGGCCCATTGGCAGGCAATCAAGCCTACCCCGCCTGCGGCGGCATGCATAAGAATGGTGTCACCAGATTGCACACGATAGCTGCGGCGAAGCAGGTACTGCACAGTCATGCCCTGGAGCATCATTGCCGCAGCTTGCTGATCACTGATCTGCGGTGGGATTTTGATCAGGCGATGGGCCGGGATTAACCGCTCAGTGGCATATGCACCAGCCGGGACACCGGCATAAGCGACCCGGTCACCAGGTTGTATATCACTGACATCTGCACCCACCGACACGACTTCACCTGCACCTTCCAGGCCAGGAATCGCTGGCAAGGGCAAGGGGTAGAGCCCGGTGCGATGATAGACATCGATGAAGTTAAGGCCGACCGCCTTGTGGCGCAAATGAACTTCCCCGGGACCGGGAGCATCAACACTCACTTCTTGCCAGCGCAATACTTCGGGGCCTCCTGTTTCATGTATGCAAATTGCGTGTGCCATAATTTTATCTCCTTTCAACCTTCTGAATCAGGTATGGGCGAAGCCAGCTTCATCTGTTTCGCCCACTATTGACTTCCATGACGACAAGGGCAAAGCAGGTGAGTCGTTTGCTTAGCCCCTACGAAAAGCTGTATGTCGATTATTTCTAAGTCCCTTCGCACTGTTTTTCCACCCACGTGGTAACACCTTTCAGGGATCTGAAGTCTTCAACTGAGCGTACTGTTATCTCGGGAAAAAGATCCTGCAGTATTTTTGCCAGAGCACTACCGGGGCCTAACTCTAGAAAGACATTACACCCCATTTCTACAGCAGCCTGCATACAGGCCATCCAGTTTATCGGCTTAGATATTTGTTGATTAAGCGCAGTGACTGCCTGTTCACGAGTGCGAACCACAAAACCACTGACACCAGCAAGAACAGGGTCAGAGGGGGCAACTATGGAAGAGGCCTGCAGCTCACGTTCAAACTCTCTGCTTGCTTCGCGCAACCATGAGGTATGTGAAGGAACGGTAACCTGTAGCCGCTTGATTTTTGTGGCTTTATTTGTTAGTGGGCTGTGCTCGCAACGAGTCAGAGCTTCTTCCGGCCCACCAACGACGAAATGGTCAGGACCGTTGATAATCGCAATTTCGGTTCCGGCTGACCTACACAAGCAATCAATCTCGATCCTGTGCAGCCCGCGAACCGCCAGCAACCCAGAAGGTTGAAGTAACACTTCATCCATCAACGTTGCCCGTTTCTTCATTAAAACCAAGGTCTCGTCGATACTTAATGCACCAGCACACCCATATGCCACAAGCTCCCCCATGCTGTAGCCGACGAAAACATTTGGTGTCGGCAGCGTGTCACGTATGGCTGCCCACGTGGCCATTTGCAGCGTACCAATCAGGAGTTGAGCCGGTTGGTTGCAGAAAAGTTCCTGTGGCGAGAGTTGCTGAAAATATTCGACGGGATGACAGCCGAAGACAGCCGAAGCCGACTGCAGGGCGTTCTCCGTTGCAGAGCAACCCAGCAACTTGTCGAACATAGCCGGGTGCTGATGCCCTTGTCCGGGGCAGAGAATGCCAAGTCCCGTCATGATTTATCCCAGGATTGCAGGCGGTTGACAAACAAGGTTGCAGCAAGCAGATCAGCACTGCCACCCGGGCTGAGATTACGTTTAACGAACTCGCGATGTATCTCGACAGCCTGTTTGTACCAGTCAGGCCTATGCACCCCGCCGTCAGCAAGAAACGAACGGGCGGATTCCCGGGCAAAAAGTAAACCTGAGTCGCCACCACGATACAGGAGGTTGGTGTCGGCTAGTTCCTTCATCAAACTGAACAAGCATTGCACCGTTGCACTGTTCTGATCAGCGCCCCTGGCAAGACTTTCCTGCAAAGCCGGCAGGCCGACTTTGAAGACATGTGGAAAACCGGAGTAGGCTTCATGCAAGGCACCACCAACATCATAGTGGGCGGCAACCAGGCTGCCATGACTGGTTTTAGGCAATGACCTGCCGTGTTGTTTGATTGCATCACCCCAGCGCACACTGATCACAGTACTGAGGGCATCTTTTTGTAGCGATAAGTCTGCTCCAATAAGCTGACCGGCGGCAGCAGCCAAAAGACCGAGATTAAAGATTGCACCCCGGTGAGTGTTGACACCCTGGGTCGCTTTCAGCATTCTCTCTTCTGCTGTGATGCCAAGCAGTTTCAGAATCGCAAACGAAGAGCCCTGCATACCTGCAAGAGCAATTTCGCGAAAATAACTGCGCAAGGAAAACAGGCTGCGGAAAAAGACTAATGCATCCATATCCTGATGACTGCCACTATCTACAGGGCTGACCAGACCGGGCTTTGGGTAGGCTGCAAGTTCCTGATGAAGAGACTGTACAGCATACCTTCCGATCAATTGAGAGGTACGAAGCCTGGTGTAATGAGGACACGGAGTGGGATGAGCTCCCTGGACGGCATCAGAATTCAGCAGTTGGCTCATAATGGTCCTCGCAGAGAAAAGACACAGACACTTAAAGCTACAGACTTGCAATCAGATCGGCGAAACGCTCGCCCTGAACAATGACATGATTTCTAAGCAGTTTCTCTGCCAGGTCACCATCGCCGGTAACAATCGCCACATAGACCTCAGAATGCTCCGCATGGGAGGTATCCATACGACCCCTTACTCGCAACTGAAGACGTCTGTAGGCACTCAATCGCCGCTTCATATTTTTGCATTCCTCAACCAGGAAGCCATTATGACTGGCAGCATAGATAGCCGCATGGAAATCTTCATTTGTTCGGTAATACTCATCGGGGTCATTTTTCTCCCCGGCCACCTTGCCAGCCTGGTGTGCGTCCAGAAGCGCTTTCTGGTCCTCATCTGTCATGCGACGCGCTGCTAAGCGTCCACACATGGCTTCCAGTTCGGCCATGACCTCGAACATTTCACAGAGACGCTGCGGGCTGATTTCTGCGACAACGGCACTCCGGCGTGGCTGCATATCAATCAGCCCCGAAAAGGCAAGCTGCATAAGCGCCTCACGAATCGGTGTGCGCGATACCTCAAATTCAGTTGCCAGTTCGGTTTCATCCAGTTGCATACCCGGCAGATAGACACCAGTGGCGATACGTTCCTCGATGATTTCCCGCAACTGTTCTGAACGACGCAAAGGGGTTGTCCCGTTCGTCATACTTGACCTCACATTTTAAGAATTATTCAATAATCATGAGCACATCGCCCGGATTAATGCGATTGCCGACCACAGCATTGATCTCAGTAACCGTACCGTCGCAGGGACTGGCCATAGGAGTTTTCATCTTCATCGCTTCGCAGATAAGCACTTTCTGTCCCTTTTCCACCGTATCACCAACCTTGACGATGACCGTTTCCACTTTACCTGGCATTTTTGCTTTGATTTCCAAAATCTACCTCCTGTGAGTTATGTTTTATTGTCCTTCTATATTTGAACGAACGTACAATGTTTCAGCTTGCGGCAGTTCTGCAAATATCTGTTGCCGAGGGAGCATGATTACGTTGTTCAAGCTTTTTCCGAGGACGGCACGACCAGTCCCAAAGAGTTCTTTCAAATGCACCCCGTAACCATTGGCGAGGTCCAGTTCCACATCAATACGCAGATCCAGCTGTGCTTCGATAGTCTCGATCTTGAGCAGAAAACCAGCCAGAGCCTCGCGAGGTGCCACCGCCACCAGCAAATCAAGATCCGAGTCCTGATGGGTACACGGTAGCCCTGTATAAAGCTCTAATGCAGCAGAGCCCCACACACCAATGGCAAGATCCATTTCATGGGCCTGATTCCTGGCAAGAGCAAGAGCAGTGTTACATGCGTTACGCGGTGGAGCACTCATTAATGGCAAGAGTTCGTAAGGACTGGTCGTTTGTGAGACATCCTCCAGCCGGGCAAAGACTGCCACCCGCAAACGGCCCCCATGACCTGTCATGGGCGAACTGAAGCCCACAGGAATATAACCAGGGCGAAGAGTTCCTTCTTCTCGTCTGACAACACCTGGAACCCGGACCCCCGCTTTTGCTGGCAAAATAATTTGTGCATACTTATCCTTGAGCAGATCACCATCGGGGTCATTTGCTGCTAACTCAACAAGAATGTCCTCACGTCCACGGTCAGTAATATCAAGTAAGGTATGCCGCTTCAATCCCATGTTTTTCCTCGCTGTACAGTCAGCGGGTTTTATGCCAGGTCGGATCGGTTTTAGCTGTCTGCTGCAAATCAAGCTGGGCCTGAACCATAAGATCAAACATTCTGGTTTTCTCTGGACCTGTAAAAACGGCCTCTACTTGCGGGCATTGGCCACGATCCGCAATAGCGGGTAGAAGTTCAAGCACTGTCGCCGGGGCACCAAGTTTCAAATCAGGTCGTACTTTGACGACACGTCCCTTGATACGCAGAATGGTCCTGGCGACACGACCCACTGTTTCTGCAGAACTGAGAGGTGACGCAGTTACATACACCTCATATTCAGGATGTGTACGCTGGCGACGATAGGTAATGATTTCTCCTGCCGGCGCACCTTGCACCCGGCAGACATGCCCGGAAACGCTGACAGGGAAGCTGTCACCCATCGGCAAGCCACCCACAACCAGCTCGCTGAAATGTTCCTGGTGAGGTGATGGAATCAGGCTGATATCGTCACGCAAGGGGATGCCATCCAGTGTCAACCAGCCGAATTCCTGACAGCCGTAAAGATCGTGCACCTGCCAGCCAAACTTTTCCGCGACAGGCAGCAATTCCAAATCTAGGGTTGTACCGGCGGTGAAGGCGATAATGTCGCGAGGGAGCTGGTCTTCAAGTCCCAGCGAACAAGCATCTACCAGTGAGGCGCGGAGAAAACTCGATTCTCCTAAGACGACATCGGGTTTGTCCTTGCAGAGCGTCAGGATGAAAGCATCGCGACTGGAGCGTTGAGGGAAATTCCAGGTCAAATCAAATTTCGTCAAGGCGTCCGACGCGAACACGTTCACTAAAGGTGCGTAGGAGATCAGAACGTGACTGCCGGGGATGACTCCTGCCAACTGAAAGGCTTTAAGCGACGCCTTAGCCCTCTCCGGCAATTCGGCATGGGTGACACCGACAATATTCTGGAAAGCCGTGGAACCGGTAGTAAAACTCAGGAAGGCCAGGTTGTACGGGGTGTGAATTTCTTCGATAACATGTGCTGCTGTCGCGCCGGCAATCCCTTTGTCGGCAAGGGTGCGCCGATCGACCGTTTCCAGAGTAGGTGCCGTAGCGAACTCTTCAACCATGCTCTCAAGATCTTTTAATATGTCTGCCATGGTCAATCTTTTTCCATTTTGAGAGTGTACTGGCTTTAAGACAGATATCTCTCGGCAACTTCAGCAAACTCATCGTTCATGATCTGCATAACCTTGCTTCGAGCCTGACGACTACCACGCTCAAGGCTGAGAGCGCCCCTGCCCCACGGACCAAGTTCATCGTCTCTGCCAGCGATTTTCATGGCTCGAACTTCAGCAACATGAGCAATGATCCGCTCACGCATTGCCTCAATGCTGTCTATGAGCTCCTCGACACCACCAAGCTTGTAAAAGTAGTCCGGACCGGCAGCAAAAACCGGGTTGTTCTCAGCCAGCTCCTGTAACCATTCGATGTCCAGCTTGGTAATGCGCGCAATGCTGGTGATAGGCATCACGTGGATCATGGTGTTGAATTTTTGGCTGAGCGACAAAACATGATCGACTTGCAGACCATGACAGAGGAACCCGCCTGAGATAGCGCGCCCCACAACCATTGCCACGATAGGGTGGCCTGCCTTGCGAGCTTCAGCCAGAGCCATCTGGTAAGCGCCGGTGGCCTTGTTCATGCCGAAGATCTCTTCCTGCTTGCCGGCACCGTTGCCTGGAGTATCAACAATCAGCAGCAGTGGGCGTTTTTCAGCAAGCGGCTTTTCTTTATCAGCCTTGATACTGTGGTATACAGCCATGGCCATTTTGTAGCCCTCTTCCAGGCCGATGATGCCAGCATAAACCACAGGGAATTTAGGGTTAGCCGTCATGGCGTCGCTGGCAATGATCGTGCAGATCTCGCCATTGAGTTTTGCGGTACCGATCACAGCGCTGGCACCAAAATCCTCATCGGTAATGCTCAGTTCGCCCACTTCGCCTTCCAGAAAACTATCTGGGTCCACAATTATGTCTATAGCAGCACGGCCTTGGCCAATCAGGTCTTCCATGTTTATTTCCTTAATTGCTGAGCACTGGGAGGCTGTGGGACTTGACGGTCTCTTAGGCGTTTGACCGTTTTTAAAAATTCATCGAGAGGCATGTCCACCAGATCGTCCGGAAATTCATTCCCTGCTGTTTTCCAGACATCCTTGGAATCTTTTGGGGCCGTCTCAACACAGAGTTCAACTAATTTAAGCTGAGATTCAACTTTTTCCAGACTGCCGATACTGCCCATTGCTGCTATTTCAACATAGGGTTTTCTCAACACTTCCTGCAGCGTCTCACGGAAAGCAGCGATGGAGTCTGCTACCAAAAAGTTGCAGTCGCCCATAATATATTTATGCCTGCCACCCGTAGTCCGGTAAACCAGACCCCGGTCAGAAGCATCAAATTCGTCTTTACCCAATTCCTCTTCGATGACTTCTGGACCAGTCAACCCAAGGCGACCAAACTGGCTCATGATAATGACATCTGTTGCAGCAGCAACAAAACCCATGCCACCGAAACAACCGACTCTGCTGCCGATTAAAGCAATGATAGGAACCTTACCCTTACAATCCTGGAACTGGTCCATAAGTTCTGCATGAGCCAGCAATCCTGCATTGGCTTCATGCAGACGAACACCGCCGGTATCAAAAGAAATAACGACTGCGGGACGCTTCTCTTCAGGCAAGTCCGGGTTGTCCTCTAACATCTTGTCGTAAGACTGACGAGCCATACGTACAATGTTGACCAGCTTGGCACCATGCACCTCACCCACAGCACCGCCAATAAAGCGGCCCTCCTGAGAGGCTACGAACACGGGCTTTTTGCCGATCAAACCCACACCGGTGACTATGCCGTCATCAAATTCCACAGCCTCACCCAACAAAGGTAAATGCGGACTGGAAATGCGGTGTCTGGGGCCAGCTAATTCCGTGAAGCTACCAGTATCCACAAGACCGATGGCTCTTGAGCGCGCATTAGACTCAAGGTAGCTACGCTTCTGGAGGTTTTCCCATTTACTAGACATCCCGAACCTCCTCAGGAAATTTCAGCCAACGCCTGACGCAGTCTAAGAGAGACCACGACCGGAGTCGCATTATTATCGTTGATTTCAAAGCTGGCATTGGCTACTCCGGTGTCGTTGACAAATCTTTCCAGGACCCGCCGCCAGACTTCCTCATATCCTGTGACTGGTGAGGTGATTTTTATCCTGACCGCACCATCCAGGTCCTTATGCTCCACAATGACTTCCATATCGCCGGAGCCGACCACACCAAAATGGAGAAAATCCTCGCTAAAGTCCTTAGGCTTTTCCGCTTTGAATTCAAAGGTGAGTTCATGAAGTTGTTTCGACATAAAGCTGAATCTCCTGTTGCTACCAGTTCCTGAACCGGGCAGGTGGATCGTAAAGGCCATCAGACCAATCGACAAGTTCTCGCACATTTTTGGCTGCCAACAAGGAACGATTTGCCCGGTTCCTGTCAATACCCAGGTCTTCCGGAGTCTTGATGATGCCCTTGTCCCGCAACGCTTTGGTCTCCGCAGGCTTCGCCGCAAGGCCAACTTCAGTATAGCCAGCCACGCCGCGAATAGCGGCCATGCGCTCTTCAAGGCTCTGGCATTTGTGCATGAAGGCAATGCCTTCCTCGGTAAGGATGTGGGTCAGGTCATCGGCGTAAATCATAACCGGCGGCAAATCCAGATTGGCATTCTTGGCCAAC
>Ga0256834_1002235_pt1 | contig 12365 bp, 13 predicted proteins | sample 4281140metaG_FD_190536 | JGI IMG/M metagenome (GOLD analysis project Ga0256834, IMG submission 190536) | Hydrothermal vent microbial communities from East Pacific Rise, Pacific Ocean - 4281-140 | ecosystem: Environmental > Aquatic > Marine > Hydrothermal vents | place: Pacific Ocean: East... | reverse complement strand
TTAAAAATAACTTCGGGAATATTGCGAATAATGAACATAATTCCCATCCAAAAAAATGGGGTATAAAGCGTTTTGCTCTGTTTTTTGTTGATGGCAGAGGTGATGCTTTTGGCAATTTGTTCGGGCTTTGCCCAGAGTGCGCCTTTTTTAAAATCGGCGGTCATGGGGGTGTCTACAAAACCGGGTTTAATGTCCAATACTTGTACGTTGTGTGAGTAGAGGCGGTTGCGTAATCCTTGTAAAAAGATGGACACCATGCCTTTGGTTGCACCGTATACGTAGTTGGATTGTCGTCCTCGGTCGCCCGCTACGCTGGTGATGACGGCAAGGGTTCCGCTTTGCTGTTGCTCAAATCGGTTGGCTAACAGGGTGAGCAGTGAGACGGTGCTAATGCCGTTGGTGCTGAGTTCGGTCATGGTGAGGTGAACATCTTGTTCACAGGCGTTTTGGTCGGGTAGCGTGCCGTGCGCGATGAGCACAATATCTAAGGTTTGAAAGGTCTCAAATACTTGATTAAGTTTGGCTTGATGGGTTTCAAATTGATTCACGTCTAACACGGCGGTGTGCACTTGGTTTGCGCCCCTTACCGTCGCATCGGCGGCGATGGTATTGAGTTGTTCTTGGTTACGTCCGAGCAAATAGAGGTTGTCTTGGGCTTGGGCGTAAAGGCGTAGCGTGGCTTGTGCAATGGCAGAGGTGGCGCCAATAATGAGAATGTTTTTTTTCATGAGAGTTTCCGTGTTGTGTCTTGGACTTATATTGAATGATTATAAACCTAATCGTTTGGATTGCAGGGAGTTAAAGCATTGATCTGCTCCGTATTGTTGGCGAATGGCTTGAAAGCTCTCCCAGTTTGGGTAACTTTGTTTAAATGTTTTTTCACTCATTCGAGCATCTTTGGCCAAATAGAGTCGTCCGCCGTAGTGGAGCACAATTTCGTCAAGTTTGTCTAAAAACGCAAACAGGGTGGGGTCTATTTTAAAGTCGATGGCAAGGGTGTAACCTTCCATTGGAAAGCTCAAATAGTTGGCATTTTTTGCGCCAAATACCTTCAAAACGGCTAAAAAAGAGCCGCGCTTAGAGTTCACAATCTCAGTGAGTATTTGGGTCAGTCCTTCCAGTCCTGCGGCTTTGGGCAAAACAAACTGGTATTGGGTAAAGCCCTTTTTACCGTATAAACGGTTCCAGTTTTGAATGCTGTCGAGTGGATAGAAGTAGGGCGCGTAGTGCACCAAACGCTGGCTCTCTTTTTGCCGTGTTTTGTGATAGTACAGGGTGTTAAAGGCTTTAACGGTTAAGGCGTTTAGCAGGGCATTGGGCATGTTAAACGGTACGTTTAGCTTACTGGGGGGGGCAATTTTTAAATTATTTGCAGGTGATTCTTGCTGTGGGGCGTGTTCACCGAGCATGAGCAGGGAGCGACCGAGGTGCTTGCCTTTCGTTAAGCAGTCAATCCACGCCACGGAGTAAGTGGTGTTTTGATGGGCATCAAACTGTTCGAGCGTTTCGGCAAGGTTATTGGTTTTCCATGTGGTTTCTTGAATAAATGCGCTTTCAATCGGAATCAATTTAAGCGTGGCGGAAACAACCACCCCTGTTAAGCCCATGCCGCCACAGGTGGCTAAAAAGAGTTCACGGTGTTCGGTGAGCGAGCAGGTGATTTGTTCACCTGATGCGAGACAGAGTGTGAGATTGAGGATGTGCTGGCTAAAGCATCCATCAAGGTGATGGTTTTTGCCGTGCACATCACTGGCAATCGCACCACCCACAGTAACAAATTGTGTACCAGGGGTGACGGGTAAAAACCACCCTTTGGGTATAAACACATTAAGTAACTCTGCCAAGCTTACACCCGCGGCGCAATGCACCACACCTTGGCTTTCATCAAAGCTTAAAAAGTGGTTGAGTGTTTGGGTGTGCAAGGTTTGTTGAGCCAGCGCACTGTCGCCATAACTACGCCTTAACCCGCTGGCAATCAACGAGGGGGGGGGGATATTTTTGGATTTATTTTGCTGAAAGGCATGGATTGCATTGGGAATGTCGTTGGTGTGTCGTACTGTAATGGCGTGGCTCTCTAAGGTTGGATAGTTGCCCCAGCCACTGAGTTGAGATGTGTTTGCAACGGATTTTTTTGAAGGCTCTTTATTTAAAGACATAACGTTTATCCAATTGATATTTCACATAGTAACCGATGGCCAGTCCAATTACGCCGCCGAGATAACGCATCTCTTTGGTTCCGTAAATGGCCTCAAAGGCAAGCTCAAAGCCCCAGAAGATAAACGTGGTCACGATGCCCATAATAGTATACAGCGTAAAGGTTTTAGAGCCGTGCTGAATGCTTTGGGTTTGGTATTGAAAAATATAACGTTTATCGAGCCAGTATTTTAAAACCAATCCAACCGCTGTGCCCGCTAAAATGGAGAGCATAATTGCAAACGAACCTTGGTAAATCGTGATGGCAATTTCTTGGCTGCCAATGTTCACCACGGTAGCGAATAGGGCGAAAATCGTGTACATTAGTGCAATCTTCATTTTGTTACTAACAGCCAATTTATTCCCTTATGAGGTTAATTAATTTTAAGCATGAATTCTAACACTTCTCCCCCCGCTTCTATAGGGAATAAATCGGTATTGCGCGGGCTGTTTAAGTTGTCGCGTCCGCGTCAATGGATTAAGAACGGATTTATTTTTGCTCCCCTTCTGTTTACAGGACTTTTTTTAGACCTTGTCGCTATTTCCCAAACTCTTTGGGCGTTTGTGCTGTTCTGTTTAGCCGCTTCTGCCACCTACATCGTCAACGATTTAAAAGACATTGAAGAGGACAGAAAACACCCCGTTAAATCGCTTAAACGACCGTTGGCTTCGGGCGAGGTCACGCCATTTCAAGCCAAAGTATTATTGGTTATTTTGTATGCGGTGCTGTTGGTGGGGTTTGTGTTTCAACCGCAAGTGATGGGGGTGATTGTGGCGTACTTGCTGTTAAATGTGGCCTACAGCTTTTATTTAAAGCATCAGCCTGTCTTGGATATTTTTACCATCGCGTTTGGCTTTGTGTTGCGGGTATATGCGGGAGCAACGGCAATTTCGGTACCTGTTTCTTCTTGGATGTTTGTCACCACCTTGTGTTTGGCGCTGTTTTTAGCGGCGATGAAACGTCGTCAGGAGTTGATGCAAACCACGCAAGAGGGGCGAAAAGTGTTGGCGTACTATACCGAATCGTTGGTTAATCGTTATGCCGAGATGGCGGCGACGGGTGCGTTGCTGTTTTACAGTCTGTTTGTGATGAGCGCACGTTCTGAGATGGTATTTACCATTCCATTTGTGCTGTTCGGTCTGTTTCGCTATTGGTACATCAGCGAAATGCTGGGCGAAGGTGAGTCGCCGACTGATGCGTTATTGGCAGATAAGCAGTTATTATTTACGGTGATTGGCTGGATTGCGGTTTGTGTGTGGGCACTTTGGCCTGCGGGGGCGGTGTAGATGCCAGTAGAAGTCGATATCGCTTATTTGATTATGCCGTTTGTTGCTTGGTTGGTGGCGGGTTGCACCAAGTTTGCGGTGAACAGTATTCAAGCCAAACAACTGGCATTTGGCTTGATTGGCTACGGCGGATTTCCCAGTAACCACAGTGCCATAGTGAGTAGTATGGCGGCACTGATCGCGTTTAAAGAGGGAATCGATAATCCCGCGTTTGGGGTCGCATTGGCATTGGCGTTTATTGTGTTATTGGATGCCAACAGTTTACGCCGTCAAATTGGCAAACAGGCCGAGGCGATTAATCGGTTACAGCAGGGAACCGAGTCCACTCCTTTAAGAGAGCGTATTGGGCATACCAAAGTGGAGCTACTTGGTGGCATTGTGGTGGGAGTGTTGACGGCCTATATCGTGCATCTAAGCGTTTAAGTTCTTCGTTTAAAATTTCTACCCCTCAAGGGGGTACTAAAAAAAGTCCCCCCCCCTACTCTCTCTAGGTATATTTTTAATTTCTATGAATACAAATAGCAATACAACCTCTTTTTTAACCACCTTGAGTACCTTTTGGGCTGAGCGTTCATGGCTTGAAAAAGCGTTATTACTGGCGTTTATGCTGTTAAAGCTGGTTCTGGTGTTTCAGGTGCCTTTAACGGGGGATGAGGCCTACTTTATTTTGTGGGGGCAGTCGCTTGAGTTAGGGTATTACGATCATCCCCCTATGGTGGGGTGGGTGTTGTATGTGCTGAATGGCTTTGGATCAGGGGTGGGCGATCATCTGTTGGTCTATCGTTCGTTTGCTTACCTTGCCGCCATTGTCATTGCGTATCTGTTGTATCAAACATTGCAGTTTTACCCAAATTTTGACTCAAAAACCGCTTTTTATGTGGCGTTTGCGTTTTTGGTCTCGCCCATTTCATTAATGTTTGTGGTGACGGCTAATGATACGGTGTTGGTCTTTTTTGCGGTGGTGGCGTTCTATTTTTATGCCAAGGCGCTGGCAAAACCCACTTTGTTAAATGCGCTGTTGGCGGGGCTGTTTTTAGGGTTGGCGTTTTTGTCTAAATACTTTGCCGCCTTTATGTTGATTGGACTGTTTTTATACAGCCTGATTTATATACGCCAGTACGGCTGGAAATTATTAGCGGTGATGACGGCGGTGATTTTGCTATTTGTGGCGGAAAACCTCTATTTTAATGCCACGCATTGCTGGAACAATATTTTGTTTAATTTTTTCTCCCGAACCACTAGCAGTGCGTTTGATATTGGCAATGTACTCTCGTATTTGGTTATGATTTTGGCGTTGTTGTCTCCGTTAGGGATATTTTATTGGGTTAAGTCACTCAAAAATAAATCGGAAAAAATATCCCCCCCCCTATTAAAACAAGTGTTATTTGCGACGTTACCTCTATTGGCAGTCCTGCTGGTAGTGAGCTTTACCAACCCTGTTGGTTTGCATTGGCCTTTGTTGTCGGTGACCTTATTGTATTTGTTGTATGTGCGGTTATCCGCTGATCAGTTGCGTAAGCTGGTGGTGTTTAATGGGGTCAGTTCGTTGATTTTGGGCGGCGTGTTATTACTCGCCTTGGCGTTTGTGAATCAGCTGGTTCCAAACTCTCAAAAACATCATGTGGCGGTTTATACCCAGCCAGAGAAGGTGTGTGCTCAACTGCCAAAAATCACCTTTTTTACGTTGGGCTACAGTTCGCAAGCGGTGTTGTCGTATCACTGTAAAAACGATAATGTGCATGTGTTTATGAGTACTTCTAAATTTGGTCGAGAGGACGATAAAAAAACCAATTTTAAGGCGATGGATGGTCAAGATTTAACGATTTTTGTTCCGCATGAAAAGGAGCTTAAAAAATTACAGCCCTTTTTTACCAGTGTATCTGTACAGCCGTTTGATGTAGAAAATGGCGTGACTTATTACTTGGTGCAGGGGCAAGGATTTGATTATGAGGCGTATCGCCAAAAAATATTAACGGTGGTCAATGAGAAATTTTATACCGCACCAAGTTGGTTTCCTAAAATTGCTGAGTGGTTGGGAGTCGATGGATGTGGATTTAAAAGTACCTATGGTTTTGAGGAAGAATAGGGGGGGACTTTTTTTAGTACCCCCCTTGAGGGGTAGAAAATTTAATGAGCCGCTACTCTATTTGTATACGGCTCAATGCTGATTATATTTCGCTGATTAAAAAGGTGACTCTTCGGTTTTGTCGTTTTCCTTCGGGCGTGGTGTTGCTGGCGATAGGGCGTTCTTCTCCGTAGCCGTAAGTTTTAATTCGGTCTCTAGTGATGCCGTTGTCCATGAGGTAGAAGGCGACATTTTTTGAACGATTTTCAGACAGTTGTTGGTTGTAGCTTTGCGTGCCATCCGAATCGGTATGCCCTTCGATGTGAACTTTGGTGGCAGGATGATCTTTTAGAGCATTTAAAACAGGGGCGATACGACTGAGTTCGTAAGGATCCAGTTCGGCAGAGCCAGAGCGGAAATTTACATTTTTAACGTTAATTTGAACAAATTCTTGGTCGCCTATTTTAACGGCTTCCACATCGGTGTCAGGGTCGTTGGCGGTGTCTTTATTTACTTGTTCAAATACCGAGCGGGCAGTGTAGCCCGTTAAGGCTCCAATGGCGACTTTGGCGACGTTGTTGTCAACTCCCAGTGCATTGGCGGCTAACACGCCTCCAATGGCGGCGGCAACGGTAACGGCATTTTTATCGGTTTCTCGGGTTTGACCTGTGTTGGTACAAGCGGTGGTTAACCCTAGTGTTGCAATGATGGCAACGGTTCCAATGTAGTTTGAATGGAATTTAGACATAACGATTTCTCTTTATATATTTAGATGATGTTTAGCCTAATAGTAAGGGCTACTTTGGCTGAATACAAGGGGGTTAAGAGTGTTGTCAGCTTTACTTGAGACTGTGTTTTTAAATTTATTCCCCCCCCTCATGCAAAGATCTCGTTATATCATTTTTACAATAACACAATGGTTGCTAAGCCTAAAAAGACGAAAAACCCTAATGAATCGGTTACGGTTGTTAGCATTAGCCCAGATGCGAGGGCGGGGTCTATTTTCATGCGTTGTAAAATGAGTGGAATCATGGCACCAGCAACAGCGGCGACCACTAAATTTATCATCATTGCCGTCCCAAAAATGATGCTGAGTGCCCAATCTTCAAACCAAAATTGCACGGCAAGTGCGGTAAGGGTTGCCCAAATTAGACCGTTGAGCAGTCCAACAGAGGTCTCTTTGATGAGCAGGGAGCGGCTGTTGCTTTTGGCAAGTTTTCCAGTGGCTAAGGCTCGAATAACGATGGTGGAGGTTTGTGTGCCTGCAATGCCCCCCATGCTGGCAATAATGGGCATGAGCACGGCTAGGGCGACTAATTTTTCGATGGACGCATCAAATAGTCCAATTACAATGGAGGCAAAAATGGCGGTGAGTAGGTTGATGCCAAGCCAGAACGTTCTGCGTTTTGCTGTGCGGGTGGCGGGGGCAAAAATATCGTCCTCTTCATCCAGACCTGCACTGGCCATTTGAGCGTGCTCGGCCTCTTCTCGAATGAGATCAACCACGTCATCAATGGTGATTCGGCCGAGTATTTGATTATTTTCATTAACGACGGCGGCTGAAATTAAATCATTTTTTTCAAAAATATGCGCAACATCTTTGGCGGATGCGTAGCTTTGAATGGCGGGGGTATGGGTTTCTAAAACGTCTTGAACCAACGTGTCTTCGTCGTTGATGAGCAAACTGGTTAGCTTGAGCGTACCCACATAGTGGTCGTCTCGATCTCGAACAAACAGTTCTGCGGTGGAGTCAGGTAATTTACCAAGGGTGCGTAAGTAACGTAAAACCACTTCGAGCGTGATGTCTGCACGGACGGTAATTAAGTCAGTACTCATTAGCCCCCCTGCGGTATCTTCGGGGTAGCTTAGGGCGGTCTCGACGGCAGAGCGTTCAGGGGTGTCGAGCGAGTCCAGCAGGGCTTTTTTAGCGGAAGGCTCTAAGGATTGCGCGATGTCGGTGATGTCATCGGTTTCGAGATCGTCGGTTATTTTAACCAGTTCGTGCGTTTTTAATGATTCAAGCAGTTTTGCGCGTACTTCATCATTGGTGTGAGTAAGAATTTCCCCTTGTTGTTCACTGTTAAGGCTGTCCCATAATACTTGTCGTTCTTTGTAGGGCGTCGATTCAAGCAGTTCTGCGATCTCTTCGGGTACAAGTGATGAAAGCAGGTCGGAGACTTGTTCCGTGTGCTGATTTTCAACGGCTTGTAAAAGTTGCTCCGCGTGTTTACTTTTTTCAATAACAGAGTGTTGGATTGGCATGTTTCATTACCTGAACAAAGGATTAACGTAGGTTGTTATATTGTAGCAGGAGAAGAGGACAGGAAGAGGGGGGGGGATAAAATTTTAACGGCATGCATTTGGATGTATGCCGTTTTGACGATTAGCTGTGTTTAAGCTTCTTCTACGGCCATATTTTTTACACCACCCGATTTACGGTTGTGGTTGCTGATTTTTTCTTTGTGCTTAATGATTTGACGGTCTAGTTTGTCGATTAACCCATCAATTGACGCATACATATCTTCTGTTTGGTTTTGTGCGAACAGATCGGCGCCAGAAACGTGTACCGTTGCTTCTGCTTTTTGTGCCTTTTTTTCAACGCTAAGGATCACGTGAACGTTGGTCACGTGATCAAAGTGACGCTCTAATTTTTCCATTTTTTCAGTGGTGTAGTTACGAAGTGCTTCGGTGATATCTACGTGGTGACCAGTGATATTAATTTGCATAGTGATCGCTCCTTTATGTGATTTTTTTCAGTTTGGATTGTTTTTTTTAGCGGTTTTCATTGCGATAAAAAATCAATTCTTAAGCTCAATTATACCACTGAGATTTAGTACTAAGATTATTTTGTTGCGCATAAAGTGAAAAACGAGAAAGGCTTATTTGAAGTCTTCGCCTAGATATACGCGCTTTACATCAGCGTGCTCTAAAATTTCCTTAGGTGTGCCCGTTGCAAGAATGGTGCCGTTGTGCAAGATGTAAGCGTAGTCGCACACGCCTAACGTTTCGCGTACATTGTGGTCGGTAATTAAGACCCCAATATTTTTCTTTTTGAGGTGCAAAATAATGCTTTGAATGTCTTTAACGGATATGGGGTCTACGCCTGCAAAGGGTTCGTCCAATAAAATAAAACGCGGCTCCATAGCTAAAGCACGGGCTATTTCAACACGACGACGTTCTCCGCCTGATAAGGCTTGCCCGGGTTGATCGAGAATGTGCCCAATTTGTAAATCATCGACCAGTTTTTGAAAAATTTTGGTGCGTTGTTCGCGTTTAAGCTCAGGGCGCATCTCTAAGATGGCGTTAATGTTTTCGGAGACCGTGAGTTTACGAAACACAGAGGCTTCTTGTGGCAGATAGCCAATGCCAAGCTTGGCGCGTTTGTGGATGGGAAGGTGGGTAATTTCTTGATCGTCCAGAAAGATTTGCCCTGCATCGTTTTTGACTAAGCCTGTCATCATATAGAAGGTGGTGGTTTTTCCTGCACCATTGGGGCCGAGTAATCCAACCACTTGACCACTTTGGATATCAATATCAACAGAGGTGACGACTTGCCTTTTTTTGTAACTTTTTGCAAGGCCACGGGCGTAAAAGTGAGCCATGAGTTACTCCTGTTCAGGTTGTGAGCTGGATGGTTTTTGGGATGATTGCTTTGGCGCAGGGTCAAAGGTGACGGATACACGGCCTTGACCATCTTTGCTGCCTTTTGCCATGAGTGTTTGTTTACTAACATCGTAAAAAATATTATTGCCCGTGATGGTGTGTTTTCCAGGTTGCTTAACCTGTGCATCGCCAGATAAAAGAATCGTTTTATGTTCGGTGTTGTATTGAATTAAGTTGGCTTGCCCTGTTAGCCAAGATTGCTCTAGTTGGCTAAAACGTTTAAATTTAGCGGGTGAACCAAAGGCTTTAACCGTTTGCAGTTGCCCATTGGGGTGGATAATGGTGACGGTATTGCCACTGAGTTCTAAGCTGCCTTGTTGAATGTGAACGTTACCCGTGTAGGTACTGATGCCTTTTTGTTCTTGCACCTCTAAGCGATCTGCGGTGATTTGAATCGGTTGTTCTTCATCGGGGGTGCTTGGGTTGGCTTGGCTTGCCAGGCTTAGGGTCAGGCTAATAAGGCCAACAAAGTACAAAATAAAAAGGGTGATAGGTTGTGTTTTGGCTTGTATTTTAACTTGTGGCATGGCAAAGGTCTTTTTATGGGGCACAGGATGCATGAGTTTTAGTGACTGCTGGTAGTTACTGTTGGTAGGTACTTTTTACGTTGGACATCAATTGAAATTGGCCTGATTCTAAATCGGCATGAAGACCAACGCCTGTGGTGACACTACCTGTTTGGGTTAATGTAATTGTATCACGGCTTAATAGCTCTGCTTGGTTTGCGTTGTAGGTGAGGTTTTGAGTGGTAAGCGTGGTGCTTGGGTGGGTATTTTTTTTGTTATTGGTAAGTGAATACTGTGTGATCTGTACATCGCCAGAGAGTTGAATGGCTTCATCGTTTAGGGTTTGCCCAAAATTACTACGCACAACGGTTATGGTGGCTGGTGTGGTTAGGGTAATGATGGGCTGGGTAAACTGGCTGAGTTTAGTGGTCTCGTTATAGTGCCAAGTGGCGGTTTGCATCGCATTTTGTTTTTTTGGCTGGTCACGGGAGAGTTCCCATGTAGTACTCTGGGTTGCGCTCCAGTGGTATAGCTCTGTGGCTTTATCTGTATGGCTGGGTGTTGCAGAGGTGTGTTCTTTTTGATTAATGACCCAAAGAGCCACCAACCCCAGCGCAAGGGTAAAAATTGAAATACGAAGGGAGGGTAAACGCATAACGTTTTAGAGGGTTTCTCGTAAGAAAAAGTCCATGTGTTGTTGCCAGCGGCCTTGTGAGCGCATAATAATTTCACACGCCTCTCTTACGCAACCTTTACCGCCGCTAAAAGGTGATACATAGTCCACGCGCGATTTAACTTCATCATCCCCATCGGCAGGCGTAATGGCGAGACCGATGCGAATTAAAATGGGGAGGTCTAAAATATCGTCACCAATGTAGGCGATTTCATCCAACGAAAGATTAAGGTCGTCCACCAATTTTAAAAAGGTAGGCAGTTTGTCTGGAACCCCTTGGTGTACATGCTTTACTTTTAAGTCTTGCATTCGGTTGGCGACCAGTTGTGATTTTCGACCCGTAATAATGGCGATGTCTACTTGGCTTTTTTGCAATAACACCATGCCATGTCCGTCACGGGTATGAAAAGCTTTATGCTCTTGACCGTCCTCGCTGTACACCAACATGTTGTTGGTTAGCACGCCGTCTACATCTAAAATCAGCAGTTTAATTTTTTTTGCTTTTTGAGCAATCTCTTCTGAAATAAGCATGGGTCTTTCCTTAAGCACTGGTGGTTCGTAAATAAAGCATAACTAAATATGCCACAAAACCAAAGGTAAGTAAAAGCCCTTTAGGCGTGTTAATGACCGCTTTGCCTTTAATAGGCAGTGCAAACAGCAGCAAAATAAGGGTAAATCCGAGCATAACGGGCATGTCGATTGATAAAATTTCGGGCTCTAAAACAGAGGGCGCAAGCAGAGCGGGTACAGCGAGTACCGCTAAAATATTAAATAAGTTTGAACCCACAATGTTACCAATCATCAAGTCGGCTTCATTTTTTCGAACGGCCGCAATGGCGGCGGCCAGTTCGGGTAAGCTGGTTCCGATGGCAATGATGGTTAAGCCGATGACCACTTCTGGGATTCCAAACGTTTGGGCAATGTCTACCGCACCCCAAACCATCATTTTGGCGCTAATCATTAAAACAATTAAACCGCCAATGAGATAAATGATGCTTTTTTTCTGAGTGAGTTCGGGCGCATCGCCCACTTCTTCAAGGGTTTCTGTTGCGAGTGGATCGCTTGGATCAATGGCTTTATTGGCTTTAATCATCCAAGTCATGGTTAAAATGAGCGCAACCACTAAAATAATACCGTCCATGACTCCCAGTTCACCATCTAAAACAAGTGCGTAAGCACCTAAAGAGATCGCCAATAAGATGGGCAGCTCTCTTTTTAAAATAGAGGATTTAACAACAATGGGCGCAATAAGCGCCGCCACCCCTAAAACTAAAGCAATGTTGGCAATATTGGAACCCACGGCGTTTCCGATGGCAAGCCCAGGACTGCCATCCAGCGCGGCAAGCACCGCGACCACAATTTCTGGCATGGAGGTTCCAAACCCCAGTACAACCACCCCAATCACAAGCGGCGATATTTTCATGTGTAACGAGATGCTGGCGGCACCATCAATAAAAATATCCGAGCTCCAAACAAGCAATGCAAGTCCAATAAGAAGTACAACAGATGGGAGGATGAGAGAGGATTCCATAACTAAATGATCACTTATTTTAAAAGAAGTAAAATTTTGGAAATGATTATAGCGGAAGTCAAAGCGAAATAAAAAATCTTTATGGGTTGTGTGGTGTGGCGTTATGACTTAAATAGATGGATTTAGATAAAAAAATCCCCCCCCTCTCTACACATTTAGAAGGTTAGTAAAAATACCTGCACCAAGGGCAGTAATTACATTTTTTATGTTTGCTTATAGTGTATTATATGCGCTTTTAAGGGGGAGCTTAAATTAAGATGAGTATCGACTCAGGACTTGCGTGTGTACAATTAATATCTAGATTTTATGGCGTAGCAGCAGATGCAGAACAACTGCGCCGTCAATTTGTTCGTCCTCAAGAACGCGTGGCATCCATGGATGTCATTCGAATGATTAAATCCCTCGGTTTAAAATCACGACAAGTCAAAAGTTCACTCGTTAAACTTT
>Ga0256834_1002234_pt1 | contig 12367 bp, 12 predicted proteins | sample 4281140metaG_FD_190536 | JGI IMG/M metagenome (GOLD analysis project Ga0256834, IMG submission 190536) | Hydrothermal vent microbial communities from East Pacific Rise, Pacific Ocean - 4281-140 | ecosystem: Environmental > Aquatic > Marine > Hydrothermal vents | place: Pacific Ocean: East... | reverse complement strand
CCCCACACGTCCTAGGAACTGCCGTGCATAAGAAGAAAGTGACTCTATATAACGTCTCTGCCCCTCTGCATAAAGTGTTGAAAATGCAAGAGTAGATTTACCCGAACCTGAAATACCGGTGATCACTACCAGTTTATTTTTAGGAATAGATATATCAATATTTTTTAAATTATTCTCTTTTGCCCCATAAACGTGTATCATATCTTGTTTTTTTGCCATATTTTTGCTCTTTTACCTTGCTAAAAAATTAATTTGAAATTATAGCATAATTACTGCGTATAGAAAGGAACAATGTATCTTTTTAGTTTAGAGGATTTCTTATTCCATAGCTAAAGGAGAAGTTAAAGTCCTGTTATCTTACAAGAACCACATCTTCTTTATTAACATACCTGTTGCAAAGATATACAGTAGTACAAGTGCCATTTTGTGATGTGTATCTTTTACATGTTCTTTCATCCAGATACCCAAAGTAACTCCGACTAAAGAGGCAATGGCAACAACCAGTCCATTTTGGAAATCAATGGTTCCTATGGTCAGGCGACTGATCATACCGGCAATAGAAGAGAAAACCACAAAAAAGAGTCCTGCTGAAACTGCTTTTTTAATAGGGTAATGCAAGATGCCTACCAAGATCGGTGTCAGGATGATCGACCCGCCAACACCCAAGGTGATGGAGAAAATACCGATCACAAACCCAATACCCAAAAGTACTGCTTTATTGAGTGTTTTTGTCTCAGTATCTGCTGTATGGTTTTTAGAGAAAAAGAGTCTGAACATAGCAAAAAGAAGTAAACCCAAAAATAGAAACTGTAGTACATTGTCGGAGACCAGATGGGTCACCTTTCCACCAATAAAACCGCCAATAAAACCGCCAATACCGACAAAGATCCCCTCACCAATGATGAGGGTACCTTTTTTATGGTTCAAGTAAGATCCAAAGACGGAAGAGAAAACCATTTGGATAATGGAGATACCGATCGCATCTTTAATTTCAAATCCAATGGCCAATAATACCGGTACGAGGATCATCCCTCCACCAATACCAAAAAAACCTGCCATGGCACCAATAAAGATACCAACCAGTGAAAGTTCTATGAACATAAACAGTACTCCAAAACGATAAACAACCTATTCAGTCAATTCAGCAAGTATGCCGGACATCATGTCTTGTGTTTTTTTAACTTCAGCAATGACTGCTTTGTCAGTAATACCAAGATCATCGATCCAATTGTCAATAGACGGATAGCTGATATGCACGGTATCGTCACCTTTCTTTTTATAGATAGCCAATGAAAAAGGTGCATAAGAACCGGCATCTGGATGGTTTTTAGAGACAGGGAAGATCACATTAAATCGAATGATCGAATAGGTATCGTAAAAATCATAGTCTCCATTCTTTTTAAAAACATTTTCTTGAAGTTTATACAGTTTTGGTACCAGGAAACCTACCGGACCGATCTCCCCTGCAAACTCCTCTTCAAACGACTCTTTTGCTTCAATGATTGTCATACCGTCTTCAAGTTCAAATTCTGTTGTAAAATCTGTTGTAAGTTTCTTATCTGATTCTTTTGTACTTTTACCTTTTGGCAAATACTTACCGTTCGGCAATGCTTTATGAAGTGCCGCATCCAGTAATTTTGCATACGCGATCAAGTCTGGATCCGTTGCAGGAATTTTAGTAATTCTTGCCATACCTTCTAAAGAGAGCGTAGAAACATTGATCGTATTTTTCGCATCATCAGAATAGATAGACATAGACAATGGTGTGATCAATCCGATAGTTGGATATTTTTTAGCCAATTTTGTCACCAACTCATTGTTACGGAAGATTGCCAGATTGTAAGACTTGTGATATACTTTTTTATATCTTTTTTCAAAGATCGAATTCATATTGTTATTGACATCAACCTGCATCCCACTTTCATTAAACGCTTTCTCTACACTTTTGGCAGTGATCTTACCGTTTACATTATCGACAGAGAATATTTGATTGTTCGCTGTACTTGCGAAGCTCTGTCCCATACCTATGACTAAAAACAGTCCCATAAAAACCATTGAAAACTTTTTCATTGTTATCCTTAATATTTAAATTGTCTATATTTTACAGCAAGAAACTTATTGTTTGTATAGGTTATTAAATATACATAAACTGTGACAGGAAGATAATAGTAAGTACAAAGGCAAAAGGCAGTACATGGCTTTTAAAGACAAAAGGCTGGATCTTGAAATAGACCTGCAGTCCGCCTCTCAAGCCAAGCCAGATACCAAGGAAGGCTTTGAGTCCCAGGAGCATTTGAAAACGGCTCAAGCCGTCCGGACCTATGGGACCATAGACTTGTGTGATCAGATAAAGTCCTGTTACAACCGCCACAATGAGAGATGGCGGTACCACTTTACGCACATACTTCATAAATGATTCACGGATCTCTTTATGCTCTTCTTCAGAGTATGATCTTTTGATCTTTGTTAAAAAAAGGTTGTCTGTAATAAGAAAACCTCCATATATAAATGCGGCAAAAACGTGGATGGTTTTTATCAATACAAAAAACATAGTGACCTCGTAATGTTAAATTTTAGGGGATTATAGTATAAATTCTGAAAATAGCTTTGATATATGTCAAAGTTTTCCAATAAACTCTTGAGAAAAGAATGCTTCTATCACTTCTCTCATCTCAACCACATCTGTCATTCTGTTGATCTGATCTCTGAATGCCGAAGCACCCTGGTAGCCTGCTTTGGAATAAGAATGCAGATTTTTTCTAAATAAAATAGCACCGTACTGCTCATAATAAGAGATCATCTGATCATAGTGTTCCAGCACCACTTCTTTAATGAGCTCAGGGCTGACTTCATCGATCCCTTCTTTGATCTGCTTGAAGATCCACGGATTACCTACAGCAGCACGCCCTATCATGATCCCGTCAGCGCCGGTATACTCCAAAACCCATTTGGCTTTCTGTGGAGAATCAATATCGCCATTCACGATCACCGGGATACTCACTGCCTCTTTGATCTCACGAAGTGCGTCATAGTCTACTGCTGCTTTATATCGTCCTGCTCTGGTCCTTCCGTGCACTGCTATAAAATCTGCACCATTATCTTCACAGAGTTTAGCCTGTTCAATATGATTTTTTTCATTGAACCCCAAACGCATCTTTACAGAAGTATACTCTTTGGTAGAATGTTTTTTAATGGTGCGGATCGTTTCAGCCATTTTAGGCAGATCCGTCAGCAAAGAAGAACCTTGAAGGTTATTGACCACTTTGGGTGCAGGACAGCCGCAATTCAGATCAATACAGCTCACCCCTTCTTCTTCATTAATGATCTCTACCGCTCTTTGTATCACAGACTGGTCTGAACCGGCTATCTGAATAGAGTATGGATCTTCAGAAGGTGCTTTTTCCAACATTTTAAAGGTTTTCTTAGAGTTGTGTATCAGTGCATTGGAAGAGATCATTTCAGAAACGGTCAGATCGACTCCGAACTTCTTGACAACAGAACGGAAGGGAAGGTCTGTAAAGCCCGCAAGAGGGGCTAATACATAAAGAGGGGTTGAAAAATCTATTTTTGCCATTGTAAATGAAATTACAGACAGACAGTATCTATATCGATCAGGTCGTCAATCTTAAAGTTTTTATTGGCTTTTTTAAGCTCATAGAGTGCTCTGGCTCTAATAAATTCACGCTCGTCATGCTCCTCAAGATAAGCACCCACTTCATCCAAAAGTTCATATTCAAATAAAAGATACAAATAAGCATGCTGTGCTTTAGGGTTCTCATTCTGATATTTTTTGAACAATGAAAGGTTTTCATCCGGAGAGAAAAGTCTTCTGGTAATGTTGGCGATCTTTATGTAATCATTACACGAGAGTTTCAGTGCAGCCACAAAATCATCCAGGATCTCACTGGTAAGCTCAACCTCTTCTGCATTGCTTGCACGTTCAAGCATCACAAAGAAATTTTTAGTATCAAATGTCTTTGCATATTTGCGCGCTTTAAAGAATGTCTCTTTCTGTGCGAACATTTCCAAAGCTTTCTGACGTACCGGGTCAGAGAAGGATGCAGAAGACTTCATCACATCTTCAACAAACTTTTCATCACTTGTCAAATGGTTTAATCTGTTTTGAATAAGTAACGGATTCCCTTCACTAAAAACTTTTGACATCTTGTTCTCTTTGAGATCAATATATTCTCCATTTTTAATTTTGGTAATGAGATGGAATACTTTCAGCAGTCTAGGGCTTAAACCTTCAACATTGTCCAATACTTCAATATTTGCTTTACTTAACAAAGAGGCAGAAGATGCGATATCGGATATTGCATATTTTTGCTCTTTTGGCTCTTTGATCATTGACCAATACATTGCATCATCCAGCGTTGCTGCATCTCTATGCCATTTTTTGAGTTTAAAATACCCTTTAAGGCTGTAATAAATCATATGGATCACAGTAAATATAAGTAAAAGCACCATAGGCAATACGACCCAGACAGCGACAGGAAAATTAAAATTGATTCCCATCACTTCCACAATATAATTGTTTGGATTCATTGTATAGGTAAAAGCACCTACTATGGCAGTAAGTGTAAGTGCAGCAAAGATGTATAGACCCAGTCTCATGTTCTATCCTTTATTGTTGTTCTTTTTCGGTAATCTCCCGGCATGCTATACAGAAACGTGCGAAATTCTTTACTTCCAGTCTTGGCAGTCCTATAGGCTCTTCACACATTTCACAGATACCATAAGTTCCTAACTTTATTTTATCTAAAGCAAGTTCAATTTCGTTTAATTCTTTACGCTGTTGTACCAAAATCGCACTATCTACCATCGTTTTTGCAGATGTTGCAGCATAATCTCCTTCATCATTCAACTCCAGATCTCTCATTCCGTCTAACTCGAGTGCCGTACCAGTAAGATTTTTTTCAATCTGTACTTTTCTTGCTGTTAACTTCTTGCTGAACTCTTCTAATTGTACTTTTGTAAGCATTCTGATTCTTCCTATTTATGATATGGATGATTATTGTTAATTGTAAGCCCCCTGAATATCTGCTCCAGCAAAACAACTTTCACCAGTTTATGTGAAAGCGTTATTTTACCAAATGATATGGCTATATTACATTTACTTAAAAAATCGCTCTCAAAGCCGTATGCACCGCCAATAAAGAAGTTTACGGTTACGCTATCCTTAAGCAGATTTGCGAAATCGTGACTGTCAACCTCTTTTGACGAAGGATCAAGTGCGATATTTACGCCGGAACTCAAATATTTTTCCAATGCTTTCGTGTAGGATTTTTGTGCCGCTTTCGGAGAAATATCATGGGCTTTGGCAATTTCTTTGTCAAAAAGTTCTATCACTTCCACTTTTGCAAAAGGTTTGGCTATTTTAATATAATGTTCGATCAAACCTGAATAAAGTTTGTCTTTCCCTCTTTTATCGATAATGATCACATTGACTTTCATACTTACTCCACAAATAAATGCTAGAATTATAGCAAATTAAAAGAGGTGTACGGATGCATAGTGACCTACAGTTAAAATTCATACGTTTTTACTTTGCCATTGTCTCATCTCTATTTCCAGCCTTAGCCATCTACTCTGCCCATAAGCTCTTTCACTACCCGATAAACAGCAAACGCAAGAACCGTCATGAACGCAGACTTCCCAAGTCCGAACACTTTGACATTCCTCTCTATAAAGGTATCACCCTTCAAGGGTATCGATGGGGTAAGGACTCAGACCCCAAAATACTCCTGGTACACGGGTGGTCAACCACATCCCGTTCTATGAGCCATTTCACAGAAGCACTGCTGAAAGCGAACTATCAGGTACTCTCTTATGATGCCCTTCGGCATGGAAACTCCAGAGGTGCCTTTTCTGACCTTTCCTCTTGGGCCGATTCAGTACAGGCAGCATTAAGAGCTATTGGACCGGTAGAGTGCATCATTGCACACTCTTTTGGCGGTGCCGCTGTAACAGTGGCTTCCAAACTGGGCTTAAAAACTGAAAAACTTGTACTCATTGCACCCATCCATAACATTTCAGCTGTAGCCGACAATTTTGCGAAACATTTAAACATACCTCTGAGTATTGTAGAACAGATGCGTGCTTATACATGGAGTCATAACAAAGCACATTTTGAAAAATACGGCAAAGACTGGAAAGATATTCTAAATTCCAGTTTCCATGTACCTACCCTCATCTATCATGATACCGAAGATAAAGAGATCCCTATTATGCACTCCGAAATACTCTGTCAAAAATGGCCATGGGCAGAACTGCGTCCTACCCATGGGCTGGGACACCGAACGATCTTAGATGATGATAACGTTGTTGAAGGCGTTCTGGCATTTATACAAAAGCGAAAGAATAAAATGGAATAAAAGATTTACCTTGCATCATTAATATATCTTTCAATAAAGTGATAGACCGCTTCAAAAACCTCATCATGTTTTTCATCTGCCAATATACTGTGTTTATCACGAGAAAGTATCATAAGCTGTTTATCCTGGGCAGAGACAGAGTCATAAATCAGTTTTGCACTCTCACGTTTGACGGTAGGATCATTATCTCCCTGAATGATCAAAATAGGATCAACGATCTTTGGAAGAAGTTTTAAGCTTTGGGACATCACTCTCTCCATTTGAGAGACTGATGCCAAGGGATGTTTGTGGTAGTTGACGGCAGGCTGTTCCGTATGGGAATTATCTATCCACTCTAAAATACCTTTGGCTTTTAAATGTGAGATCATTTCATTAAAAAAGTGCAGGGTCGGTACCACGTAAGAGACACGAAGATCATGCAGTTTAAGTGCAGAGTTGATCACGATAACACCATCCACCTTATATTGGGCGGCATGGATAAGTGCCAAAAGTCCTCCGGTTGAAAAACCACCGATGAAAACCTTGTTATTGACCTGTCGCATAGCTGTGAAAGCCCTTTGGAAATCAGTCTCCCAATCCTCGGCAGAAACAGTTACAAGAGCATTGGGATCAGAACCGTGTCCCCGTAACCGTGGTACATAGACATTAATACCTCTCTCAAAAAGATAACTTGCGAGGGTTTGTATCTCTCTGGGTGCGGCCATATATCCATGTGAAAAGACCAGACCGGTATTAAACTCAGGATTATTGAGAATGATCGGAGCACCCACATCCTCTTTAGCAGGTTTACGCCCCACATGTTCTTCAAATTCTTTTTCAAAATTCTCCCAGGATTTTTTTCGTAAATGTTCAAAATTATTTTCTCTCAGTTCTTGTTCCGAATACTGACTGTTCTCCTCTGCCATTTCCACAATAGATCTCTGCCACCTGATCTCATTTAAAATAACCTGCAGTGTATTCTTCACTCTCACTTTATGAAAAGGATACTCTTTTTCCAACAAAGACCTGTCAAACAGATATTCACCATCACTGTCTTCATAAAGTATTTTCTGTGTCGTTGCCATTTCAATTACTGACCTGAATGGTACATAGTGCTCATCCAGTATCATTTTGAACAGTTCTTCCTGTAATTCAGGATGTAAATTAATACCTTCAAATTTTCTCAAAGTACGGGCATTTTTGTAAATCAGTGTCTTAAGGTAGGAGGGGCAGACTTTCACCGTAGGCATTGTCAGCAGACTCAAAATAAAAATATGGTCAAAATTGATCTGTATCCGGGAATAAACATTTTGCATGACATCTCTGGTCAAAATCTTTCGCTTTTGCTCCAAGGCTGCATTTAACTTCTCTTTGTTATAAAGTATTTTTTCATCATGCATAAATTCACTCAAGTAGCTGTCAAGCGTGATCGCTTTGCCAAAATGTAGATCCATCTGGGCATCCATCAAAAGATTGATCTCAATTTCAAGTTCTTCAAACAGTCTTGTATTTCTCAAATTAAAGAGCTTATCCAGGAGAAATAAAAGCCGATTTTCTCCGGGTCGGACAGGATAATAGGTAATCGACACCGGTACGATCTTCAGTTCTAAATCTGTATTGATGAAGGAAGCATCTACGCCCATAGAAGAACAAAAGTGATGATGTACATCTTTTCTGTTATATTTTGCTCTATACTGTGCCAGTCTTGCTTTAAGTGCCATGACCGCAGCTCCCGTATGTATGGGACCTTCCCTCAATGGCGAATGGGTACAAAATTCACCATTGTCAAAAGTGATACGCTTGTTTTTGACCATATACCCCTCCGGGTAGATGATCCAGTCAAATCTTCCTTTTAACAGATCTTCTATAATGATACAGTCTCTCGCTTTGTTTTTATTGGAGATGGTACCTGCCCAGCGCATAAACTTGCCCAGAACACCTACAAATACAGAATCATCCGCCAAAGAACGCGTCGTCCTGCCATACTTTTCATACAACATATAAGGCACTACAAAAGTTTCAAAACGCGTAAAGTGGTTGGCAACAAAGAGCACAGGAGAATCAGGTATCGGCTCACCGGAAATACTGATATTCGCACCCGAAAGTTTTCGTATGGTACCAATAAGCATTGACGAAAGACCAAAAGCCAAAGACATCATTCAGCCTTTTGATTTTTTCTCATATAGTCATCATGTTCAAAAGCATCCACTGTAATGATCTCATGCTGCAAGGCTCTTGCTTCCTGCAGTTGCTTCTTTTCACCTTCGGTCAAACGCTCGCCTTTTTTTTCATTCACAAGCAATACCTTGATCCCCTGCATCGCTTCTGTGGCTTCTTTCAACTGTGTGACACGTTTGCCTTTGTAAATATTGGCACAGACACGTTCTCTCACACTTTCATTTTCACTCATCAAAGTGGCGATCTTATGCAAATCTCTGTCTTTAATGGTTTTTCCCATCGGATTGATCCTTGAACAATATGCCAATACCCTGAACGGCAAGCCCAAAGCTCCGGGCACCAGATTTTCAAAGATGCCTCTAAAGGCAAGATCTATTTTTTCAAATCCCTCTTCGACGGCCACTTCCAAAAGTACTTCATCTGATTCCTGTCTGCCCTCTTCTTCAAAACGTTTCAGGGCAGCGGTAATAAAATACATTTGTGCCAAAATATCTCCAAAACGTCCGGACACTGACTCTCGACGTTTCAGTGTCGCACCCATCATTCCCAAAGCAATATCGGAAAAGAAAGCAAATTTTGCAGAGGCCCAGGCAAGTTTCTGCTCAAGTCTTCCGGCTTTCCCCCGGCTCTCTGCCGGATGCAGATACCCTCTGCTTAAACCAAGGACTATGGTTCTGACCTTATTTTGTACCACATGACCGATATGTGCAAACAACAAAGTATCAAACGCTTTAACATCCCCTGCTTCCAAAGCTTCTATCTGTGCATAAGCGTAAGGATGACAGCGTATCATCCCCTGCCCGAACATAATGAGCGTACGCGTCATAATATTGGCACCCTCCACCGTAATGGCGATCGGCGCACCAAAATAGGCATGAGCCAATAAGTTACGGGGGCCACGGGATATAGCAGCCCCACCCTGAATATCCATAGCATCCATTACATTTTTTCTGAACATTTCTGTACTCTGGTATTTCATAATGGCATTGGCTACTGCCGGCTTTTCACCTTTATTTATGGCACCCAGAGTAAATGTTTTGGCTGCATCCAATATATAGGTACTGGCACCCAGCCGTCCCAACACTTCTGCGATCCCTTCGAACTTTCCTATACTCAGCCCAAACTGGTAACGTACCACCGCATAGGTCGAAGCCACATATGTAGCCAGTTTTGAACCGCCCGTAGAGGTAGAAGGAAGAGAGATACCACGGCCTACTGCCAGTGATTCCATAAGCATTTGCCAGCCTTTTCCCAGGCCCTCATTTCCACCTATCACATCATTGATATCTATGATGACATCTTTACCCATAAGAGGTGCATTGACAAAAGGAACATTCAGAGGGTCATGTCGTTGTGTCTGATCAACCCCTGTGCTTTTGGCATCTACCAGAGCACAGGTGATCCCCCAATCTTTCTTCTCACCCAAAATACCCTCAGGGTCCTTCAACACAAAAGCCAGACCGATCACCGTAGCAATGGAAGAAAGTGTAATGTAACGCTTCTCAAAATTAAGCCTGATCTTCGTCTCACCCTTTTCATCTTTAAACAGCACACCTTCCGACTGAATAGAACCTGCATCAGAACCTGCTTCCGGTTCTGTCAGTGCAAAACAGGGGATGTCACGGCCATCAGCCAGTCTTGGCAGATAACGTTTTTTCTGCGCATCCAATCCATAATGCAGCAATAACTCAGCAGGTCCCAGTGAATTTGGCACCATGACCGTAATGGCAAGCACCTGAGAATGTGAAGCCAGTTTTTCAATGACACAGGAGTGTGCATAAGCAGAAAAGCCCAATCCTCCATGCTCTTTGGGAATGATCATCCCTAAAAACTTCTTCTCTTTGAGATACTTCCACACTTTTTCAGGCAGATCTCTCGACTCAAAAACTTCCCAGTCAGAGGTCATCGCACACACTTCATTGACTTCATTGTCAATAAAATCCTGCTCTTCATCCGTTAATTTTGGATAAGGATTGGCAAAGATCTTCTTAAAATTTGGCTTCCCGGAAAAAAGTTCCCCTTCCACCCATACATCTCCTGCCCGCAAAGCCGTTTTTTCCGTCTCTGAGATCTTCGGTAAGAGACCCTTTTTTTCTATGAAGTTGAAAAGGTTTTGGGTAATGAGTTTAACACGTAGATCTTTGACAAGAAGCACCAGAGCCAAAGCTATAGATGGTAGCCACCATAGTAAGGAAGCATCATATCCCAGTAAGAACAGAGCCAAAACAGTAAACCATGCCCATAAGGGTGCCGCAAAGTAACCTAAAAGTATGGAAACAAGTATGAGAGAGAGTAAAAGTGCCATGAGAAACCTCCTGGATTTAGTAATACTTTATAGTATCGTGAATGGTGTGGATTGGGTGTGGAGTATAATAAAATAATGCTATCATCATTAAAAAGGAAAAAAACAAAGTGAATATTAAACCGGATTGTGTGGCTTGTTTATTGAACCAGTCTCTCAAAGTCTCCAAATTGCTGGATTTGGATGATGTTACCAGTAAACAGATACTCGATAATACTGCACAGGTACTCATCGATCATGATATGAGCTATACACCGCCACAGATCGCCAAGGCGATCTACCAGAATATTTCAGATATCAGCGGGGAAGATGATCCTGTTGCTTTGGCGAAAGAACGTGCGACAACAGAAGCCTTAACGGTTGATACTTCCTTTATACACAGTATTCATGATGCACTGAAGCTTTCTGTTATAGGGAATGTGATCGATTTCGGTGCCCAGCAGCAATTCGATCTGAATGAAACGATCCAAAGCCATTTTCATCAGAATTTCGGCATTGATGACTATGCTGCATTTGAGTATGAATTGAAAAAAGCAAAAGAGCTGGTGATCATTGGTGACAATGTCGGAGAGCATATCTTTGACAAAGTACTCATTGAGCATATCAAGAAGGTCTATGACATAAAAGTCTATTACTTTGTCAGAGGGAAACCCATCATTAACGATGTCACCGTCAAAGAAGCACAGGTACTCAATAGTTGCGCACAGATCATAGACACAGGGGTCGCCACTCCCGGATATGATCTTGCAGAGGCAAATACAGAATCAAAAGCCATTTTTAATCGTGCAGACATCGTACTTGCCAAAGGTATGGGGAACTTCGAAAGTCTGTACCAGGCAACTGAGAGGTCTGTCTATTTTCTTTTTATTGTAAAGTGCTCTGTTGTAGGTCAGGCCATAGGGAGAGAAGTAAAAGAACTGATATTTAAAAAGGGATGAAATGCATACTGTTGACATTAGTAATATTGCGGAAGAGAACCATGATTATGCCATCCATCTTGCCGGCTCTCAAAATGTACTAAGCTACCAGCATAATTTTTTTGTCTTAAATGATATACATGAACGGGAACCTTTTGAGTCAGTGGATTTCTGGCGTGATGTTTCACTTGCAGCAGAAATTCTACTTAAGGCTTCTCTGCTGAAACACCATGTTCCTTTTTTCAAAAAAAGAGCACATGCTGAATATGGAGAAAAAGTCACCGCATCCACCAATATATGGCTCAATGAAACACTTAAGACATTAGAGATCGATTATATAGCCCAGATCAATACCGGCACCATAAGTACGTCTCTTAAAAGCGCTGAAAAAGAACTCTTCCCAAAGATCTCACTGAATACCCAAAAAGGGAAACTTATCTCAGAAATGATCTATATCATTATCCGTACACGGCGTAACAGGAACAGTCATTTTTTCTTTCCAAACCAGGGAAGCCTTGATCTGTCAGAGATAGAAATGCTTTATCTTCCGTTATTAAATATGCTTGAAGAACTTTATCATATGTCGGTATAAAAAATTTTACCCTTTTCAGTCA
>Ga0256834_1002233_pt1 | contig 12371 bp, 9 predicted proteins | sample 4281140metaG_FD_190536 | JGI IMG/M metagenome (GOLD analysis project Ga0256834, IMG submission 190536) | Hydrothermal vent microbial communities from East Pacific Rise, Pacific Ocean - 4281-140 | ecosystem: Environmental > Aquatic > Marine > Hydrothermal vents | place: Pacific Ocean: East Pacific... | reverse complement strand
AAGATAATAATCAAGCACTAATATCTAAATAGGGTTTGCTAAAAAAAAATGCTTAAATATTGAATATCAATATAATACAATAGAACGTTCGATAAGAAACCTAAAAAGTAACGAAATATTGAACTGTTTTGTATATCATTTATTATATCAAACTCACGTTAAAATAAGTTTTATTTGGCAAAAAAACTTTTATTATCTATTTTGGCAAAAAAATTATTTATGAAACATTTATTTTTAGCCGTTATTCTTTTAGGACTGACTTCGTGTCAAAATGAAACAACAAAAACACCGGATAATATGCAAAAACATACCGATACCGGAAATAAAAAAATCAATCCCTTATTGACTGACTGGGATACGCCTTTTGGCACACCGCCATTTAACCAAATAAAAAGTGATGATTATTTGCCGGCTTTTACAGAAGCCATAGCACAACATAATAAAGAAATAGAAAAAATAATTGCCAATCCCGAAAAACCGGATTTTAAAAATACCATTGTAGCTTTGGAACAAAGCGGCTCACTACTTAAAAGAGTGCAACATTTGTTTGATGCCGTTGAAGCAGCCAATACCGACAGCATCTTGCAAAAAACGTCCAAAGAAATACGACCGCAACTAGCAACGCATTATGATCAAATCAGTATGAATAAAAAGCTGTTTGACCGGATCAATACCGTATATCAACAAAAGAAACAAATGACATTGGACAGTGAAGATCAACGTTTGTTAGAAGAAACTTATAAAAATTTTGTGCGCTCGGGCGTTAATTTGCCCAAACCCAAACAAGACAAATTAAAAGCTATCAATAAAGAATTGGCCGGTTTGCAACAAAAGTTTAATGATAATCTGCTGGCCGAAACCAATCATTTTGAACTATATGTTACAAATAAAAATGATTTGGGTAATATGCCCAAGCAAGCTGTTGATGCTGCAGCCGAAGAAGCTCGTAAACGCGGTCATGATAAAGGCTGGTCTTTTACCTTACAACGCCCCAGCATTTATCCGTTTTTAGATTATTCACCCAATAGAACATTGCGCGAAAAAATTTTTAAAGGCTATGCCAATCGCGGTAATAATAATAACGCCCATGATAATAAAAAAATAGTGGAACGTATGGTGCAATTGAGAATTCAAAAAGCGCACCTTTTAGGTTATGACAATTATGCACAATATGTTTTGGAAGAAAATATGGCTCAAAATCCGGAACAAGTCTATCAATTCCTAAATCAAATCTGGCGCCCTGCATTGCAAACAGCCAAAAAAGACCGTGACCTACTGGCCAAAGCCATGAAAAAAGATGGTATAAACGATACTTTTAAAGCCAGTGATTGGCGTTACTATGTCAGAAAAATAAGAGCACAACAATACAATTTTGATGAAACGGCTACCAAACCTTATTTTGAAGTCAATGCCGTTCGTGACGGGGCGTTTTTATTGGCACATAAGTTATTCGGATTAAATTTCAAACCCATGAAACAAGTTGCCGGTTGGCATAAAGATCAACAGGTTTTTGAAGTAACAGATACTACGGATAAACATATTGGTGTTATTTATATGGATTTTTTTGCACGTCCCAGCAAACGCGGTGGCGCATGGATGAACGAATTACGAATGCAATCCAATGTCAATGGTCAATATATCACCCCGATAGTAACCACCAATTTTAATTTTCCGGCACCAACCGAAAACATGCCGAGTTTATTGAGTTTCAGTCAGGCACAAACCGTATTTCATGAATTTGGACACGCCCTGCACGGCCTGTTATCAAATGTCAAATACGGATCGTTATCCGGCACCAATGTCCCTCGGGATTTTGTTGAATTTCCTTCGCAAGTTATGGAAAATTGGATGAGTGATCCGGCCTTGCTGAAATTGTATGCCAAACACTATCAAACAGGAGAAACAATTCCATCAGCCATGATCGATAAAATGAACCGCGCCAATAGTTTTAACGAAGGCTTTAGAACGGTTGAATATATGGCAGCGGCTTATCTGGATATGGACTGGCATACCATCAATGACACCCTGCCGAGACAAACCATAGCCTTTGAAAACAAATCAATGAAAAAAATTGGATTGATAAAAGAAATTATACCCCGCTACCGTTCAACTTATTATGCACACATTTTTGGCGGCGGTTACGCGGCAGGCTATTATAGTTACCTGTGGTCAGAAGTTTTAGATGCCGATGCTTTTGACGCATTTAAACGCAGCGGCGATATCTTTAATCCGGAATTGGCCCGGAAATATAAAAAAATGATTAGTAGTGGTGGCACCAAACCGGCCATGGAATTGTATAAAGATTTTATGGGAAGAACACCTGATATAAAACCTTTACTAAAGAAAAAGGGCTTTGATAAATAGGACTTGCTAAAAAGCCCGGCAGCGCTATCAAAAGCCCAAATTATACCAAATCGATTTATAAAATAGTCCAAAATATTTTGTCCCGAAGCTTCGGGATTTGGTTTGGTCAAGGAGAAAAACGCAGTAGTAGCCGTAGCTACAGTCGAGTATTTTCGACGATGAGAAAGCCAAAAAGAAACGAAATATTGGACTATTTTGTATGTCGTTTTGGTATTAAATGTCACTTTAAAGAGGCTGTCTCAAAAGAGTGAATCAGTTGTCATTCCGAATCCCACAAGTGCGGGATGAGAAATCTCATACTTGATAATCAACAACTTACATTTTCATTGTTATATGATTTGTTTATGAAATATGCTTTTGAACTGGCCTCTTTATACTTTAAAATTAGAAGGTAAGCCCAAATTGTCATTTAAGAAGAAAGCCTAATAATTTTTTTTTATAAATTTGTTAGCTTAAAGCTGCGTATGATGAAGAAACAGACTGACTATACACCGGAAGAACAAACCCAAATACAAGCCGCCTTTGACGACTTGATGCAATCGACCTATCAAAAAATCAGTCCGGACGAACAAAAACTCATACAAAAGGCATACGTGTTGGCCAAAGATGCTCATGACGGACAACGCCGTAAATCAGGAGAACCTTATATTTTTCATCCTATTGCGGTAGCTAAAATAGTGGCCAAAGATATTGGATTAGGCGCTATTTCCATAGCTTCTGCTCTACTCCACGATACAGTTGAAGATACCTATTTAACCCATGACGACATCTATCAGCAATTCGGAGAAAAAATAAGCCGTATTGTAAGAGGGCTAACCAAAATAAAACGACTGAAACACGATAAAGATTTATCATTACAAGCGGAGAATTTTCGTAAAATGATATTAACTCTCAATGAAGATGTCCGTGTGATTTTGATCAAAATAGCCGATCGCCTGCACAATATGCAAACCATGGGCAGCATGCCCAAGCATAAACAAGAAAAAATAGCGTCCGAAACCCTGTATATCTATGCACCGCTGGCTCACAAACTCGGATTGTATAACATCAAAACCCAACTGGAAGATTTAGGCTTAAAATATACAGAACCGGAAGTTTATAAAGAAATAGAAAATAAAATAGAAGAGTCTAAAGAAGAGCAAAACCAATATATTGAAACCTTTAGCAATATTATTAAAGACTCATTGACCAAAGAGCATTTAAATTTTGAAATCATTGGGCGGTTTAAATCTATTTTTTCAATATATAGAAAAATGCGCACCAAAAAGGTCAGTTTTGAAGAAGTTTATGACAAATTTGCCATTCGTATTATCTATAAGTCCGATATGGCCAATGAAAAATTTTTGGCTTGGAAAATTTACTCAATAGTCACCGACCATTTTAAACCTAATCCGAGCCGGCTACGTGACTGGATTTCTCACCCAAAATCAACCGGCTACGAAGCATTGCATACAACTGTTATGGGGCCCGAGAAAAAATGGGTTGAAGTGCAAATCCGATCCGAACGTATGAACGAAATTGCCGAAAAAGGTTATGCAGCTCATTATAAATATAAACATGGCTCCAATGAAGAAATTGGCATTGAAGGCTGGCTAAACAAACTTAAAGACCTTCTCGAAAACCAAGATGACAATGCCGTCGATTTTATAGAAGATTTTAAACTCAATCTCTTTGCTAAAGAAATTTATGTTTTGACACCGGACGGTGATATAATTTCACTGCCCAAAAATGCCACCCCGCTTGATTTTGCATATTCAATACATACCGAAGTAGGCTCACATTGCCGTGGCGCTATTGTCAACGGTAAATTGGTGCAACTCAATTATCAATTACGCAGTGGTGATGTCGTTAAAATCATCACATCTCCCTCCCAAAAACCACGGCGCAATTGGCTTGATTTTGTAGTGACAGGTCGTGCCAAATCTAAAATCAAAGCTTATTTAAAGCAAGAACAAAACGAAATTATTGATGAAGGTAAAGAAATATTGCAACGCAAACTCAAACAATTGAAAATTAAATTTAATGAAAATACCATTAATAATTTAGTTAACTTTTTCAATCTCAAAACCAGTAAAGATCTGTTTTACAATGTAGGCGCCGGTATTATTGACAATAAAATGCTAAAAAACTTTGCCTCGGCACGTTCCAATGTTTTGTTTGATTTCTTTAAGAAAAAATTACGTCGCAAACCTTCCGGTTTTCAAGTTACCAAAGATGATGTAACCCTTAATTACGACACCATTGTCTTTGGCCCCGACGAACAACAATTGGATTATACCTTGGCCAATTGCTGCAATCCCATTCCCGGAGATGACATTTTCGGATTTACCACTATCAATGAGGGCATCAAAGTGCATAAAAAAAGCTGCCCTAACGCTTTGAGTTTACATTCTAATTATGCTTACCGCATATTATCGGCACGTTGGATAGACTCTACCAAACATGACTTTATCGTATATCTTAAAATTTCGGGCTTTGACCGTCCCGGGATGGCCAAAGATATTACACGCCTGATTACCGACGATGAACAACTTGATATGAAAAATGTCAATCTTAAAGCCCAAGGCGGTGTATTTGAAGGCGAAATTGCCATATATATTAAAAACACCGACCACCTTAAACAAGTTATTAAAGATTTAAAAGCCATTGATGGCGTTGAAAACGTTAACAGGATAGAAAAATTTTAAAATAAATCAGTATCTTTAACGTTTGATTATTAAAGTCAATTTATGAGATTTTACTTATTATATACCCTCTTATGGCTCAGCTTTGGTTTGACAGCTCAAATTGGTGGCAATGCCACTTATAAATTTTTAAATTTGTCCGTCTCTGCCAAACAAGCAGCCTTTGGCGGTAAGGTTTATACCGGTCTTAAAGGAGATATTTTTCAGCCCGCCTTTAATCCCGCCACTTTAGATTCTACATTACACAACAAACTCGGCATCAATTATGTCGACTATCTCAGTGATATTAATTACGGTAATATGGCTTATGCCAAAACATTTAACAAAATAGGCACTATTTATGCCGCCGTTTCTTATGTCAATTACGGTGTATTCCAGTATGCCGATGTCAATGGTGACCGCAACGGTGAATTTGGAGCTTCCGAGAGTGCTTTGATTTTAGGCTACGCTTACCAAATTCCTAATAGCAAATGGCATATTGGTGCCAATACCAAATTTATATTATCCGCCCTTGAAAACTATTCGTCTACGGCACTGGCTTTTGATTTCGGTTTATTATATCATAATCCGGAAAACGGCATTGCCACAGGTTTAGTAGCCCGCAACCTTGGCTGGCAACTGTCAACTTACCAAGGCACCAAAGAATCTTTACCTTTTGAAGTAGATTTGACCTTTGCCAAAACATTTATGCATGCCCCGTTTAAATGGTTTGTTACTTTTGAAAATTTGCAAGATCCCGAATTGGCTTTTGTCAATTCGGCACATAATACCCAAGACCCTAACGGCAATGTCATTGAAGAAAATATTGGCTTTACCGACCACCTATTTCGACATATCATATTAGGCGTTGAATTGTTCCCTCGCAAACGTTTTAACTTCCGGGCCGGTTACAATTTCAGACGCGGTGCCGAGCTCAGTCAAAAAGACGAACGCTTTGGCAGTGGCATGAGTTTTGGTTTTGGATTACGTCTTAAAAAATTTGATATTAATTATGCTTATAGCAATTACCATTATGCCTCCGGCACCAATTTTATCAGTATTAGTGTCAATTTAAACGAATTTTAATTAATGGAGAAAAATATTATTATTGCCATTGACGGCCATTCATCTACCGGCAAAAGCACACTGGCCAAACAAATTGCCAAAGCCTTAAATTATCTGTATATAGACACCGGCGCTATGTATCGAGCAGTTACTTATTACGCCTTAAAAAACCATCTGATTTCTAACAATCATTTTGACAAAGAGCGGTTAATCAAAGCTTTGGATCACATGCAAATCGGTTTCAAATATAATCCCGAAAAAGGATTTGCCGAAGTCTATCTCGACGGGCAAAATATTGAAAAAGAAATACGGCAAATGGAAGTTTCCAATTTTGTCAGTGAAATAGCAGCCGTTCCCGAAATCAGAGAAAAACTTGTAGCACAGCAACGTAAAATAGCCACTAATAAAGGTGTTGTGATGGACGGGCGTGATATTGGCTCGGTTGTTTTTCCCAATGCCGAACTTAAAATATTTATGACCGCTTCGCCTGAAGTCCGTGCCCGGCGCCGGTATAAAGAGTTAATTGAGAAAGGTGAAAATGTCACCTATAAAGCAGTGGTTGAAAATGTAAAAAAACGCGATAAAATAGATTCGGAACGCAGTGCTTCACCATTGATTAAAACCGAAGATGCCATATTAATTGATAATAGCAACTTAACACCAAAGGAACAATTTGAACAAGTATTGGCCTTGGCCAAACAAAAAATTAAAAAATAATTGTCACATTTAGACTTACAAATCGTTTTAATAATAACCAAAAAGAAAAATTATGATAACTACTACAACTGACTTTATCCCCGGAAAAGAAATTACTGAAATTTTAGGTATTGCCCGTGGCAGCACTGTTAGAGCCAGAAATTTTGGTTCCGATTTTATGGCCGGACTTAAAAATTTGGTAGGCGGTGAAGTCAGCGAATACACCAAATTGCAAGCCCGCTCCAGAGAGCAGGCGCTTAAACGCATGTTAGATGATGCCGAAAGATTAGGCGCCGATGCTGTTATCAACATCCGGTTTACCACTTCTATGATTATGCAAGGTATGTCGGAAATACTGGCTTATGGCACCGCTGTAAAAATAAAATAATATGCCTGTTTTTACTTCCATAGGATTTTTAATCACACTTGTAAGTTTTGGCTTAATGCTATATGTATTTATCAACCGCCTCAATCAAAAAGACGATTTTGAAGACCGCGATAATTAATTTCAAGTTATAAATGCTTTAGCCTATTTTTGCCGACTATGAAATTACAAGATTTTATCCAATCCTTTGTTGATTTGCCAAAAGAAGCAATGATTGATATGCAAAAAGCATCTATCTCAATTGATTTGCCAAAGGGCACCAAGTTTCTCAATCAAGGGCAAACCTGCAAAAAACTCTTTTATATAAAAAAAGGCTTGGCACGCAGTTACTACTACAACGAAAAAGGTAAGGATGTTACCGTTTGGTTTTTTAGCGACAACAATGTTATGGTTAGTGTCGAAAGCTTTTTTCAACAAAAACCGAGTCTCTATTATATGGAATTATTAGAAGACAGCCGGTTATATTACATTACTTATCAAGACTTGCAAAAGCTTTTTGACAAGCACCATAGCATTGAACGTTTTGGCCGCTTATTATCCACACAACTACTCACCGATGTCGTTGGCAAGCTTAATGCCATACAATTTCAAACAGCCAAAGAACGCTATCAGTTTCTTATTCAAAAATATCCCGATATAGCTTACCGGGCGCCCTTAGGACATATAGCGTCTTATTTGGGCATTACTCAAGAAACCCTGAGTCGTATTAGATCCGGAAATTGATTTCTTATTAATCATTAGCAATATTTGACATAGATCAAAAAAAAATTGTCTTGGTCAATCTACCTTTGCAATTTATTTATTCATTATGTTCATTTTAAATAAACATATTATGTCAAATTGAATTATAATACCAAATTAAATTATAAAATAGCCCATTTGACACCGAAGCTTCGGGGTTGCTTGGTCAAAGAAAAAAACGCAATAGTAGCCGTAGCTACAGTCGCGTATTATTGACAATGAGAAAGCCAAAAAGAAACGAAATATTGGACTATTTTGTATGTCGTTTTGGTATTAAATGTCGCTTTGTTATAAAATAGTTTTTCATAGTTAGTTAAGTAAAGAAAAGGGCTATTCATTAATTTGAACAGCCCTTTTTGAGTATTGACAATAAACAATTTAAAACATTAATTCATTTTATTATCAATCATAGATAAAATTTTAGTTTCACGTTCTTTGGTTTTGGCCAATATTTCTTCTGCCTTTGATATAAGTTCTTTTGCTTTCTCATCATTTTTTAAGCTTGCAGCATTTATTTTGACATTATAATAGGCTCCATAAACACCTGTGCGGGCAGCCATAGTCCCCACAGCAACATCGGAAATAGAAGCCGGCAAGCCGGTATCAGCCATAGCTTCCATAACTTCCATGGACTCATAAGCCGTTTGCATCACTTTCAGTGGTATTTCAGTAGCATATAAAGTAGCTGCTTCTATGGCCTCTGCCCTGACTTGTTTATCAGCTGCCGTTTTTTTAGGCAGTTTAAAAGCATCCATTATTTTATTAAAAGCAGCCGTATCTTCATCTACCAAATGCATCAATTGATCTTTATATGCTTGTCCTTTTACTGCCCAATCGGAATAAAAATTCCATCGGTCGTCCCAACCGCGCTTGTGCGATGACAAATTGGCCACCATAGTTCCTAAAGCAACACCAAGAGCAGCTGTATAGGCTGCAATAGAACCCCCACCGGGTGCGGGCGCTTCGGAAGCAGTTAAATCGGCAAAATCCGTCAAACTCAAATCTACCAATTTAGACGGCGCATCCGCTTCTAATAAATATTCTATAATTTTTTCTTCAGGTTTAAAAGGTTTTAGATCATCAGCTCCCAAAGATTTAACCGCAATTAATATTTTTTCTCTTTCCGATATTCCCAATGACCGTTGTTGTTTGGTCAAAAAATAATCGGCTGCATCAAGCATGACTTTTTTGGGCACCAATCCGATGATTTCTGACCCGGTAACCCTTACGCCCCGTTTGTCGGCCGCTTTGACCGATTCGTCAAATACCAAGTGTACCGGTGCCGCTTTAATATCCGTAATATTATAAGATACTTGTGCAATACCATATTCTTCGATAAACCAACCAATTCCTTTAACGCCTTTAAATTTACCCGGAATACGCACAGGTTTACCGTTTTCGTCAAGCACTTTTTTACCGGTAATAGGATTGCCTTCACGTTTGATACGACCGGCCTCTCTAATATCAAAAGCTATAGCATTGGCCCGTCTGGTTGATGTTGTATTTAAGTTGATATTGTAAGCCACCAAAAAATCGCGAGCCGAAATTGCAATGGCCCCCGAACGGGCTACTTCATCATCAAATCGACTGGGACCAAAATCAGGTTGCCAATCCGGATTGGTTAATTTGTCAGGTAAGCCTTCATACTCTCCTGATCGCACATTGGCCAAATTGCGACGTTTTTCTTCGGTGGCAGCATTTTCATACAGGTAAACCGGAATATGCAAATCATTTCCTACCCGTTCAGCTAATTTTTTGGCATACAGTGCCGTTTCTTCCATAGAAATATTGGCAATGGGCACTAACGGACAAACATCAGTAGCTCCAAAACGAGGATGCTCGCCACTGTGTATACGCATGTCAATTAATTCTTTGGCTTTTTTTATCAAACGGTAAGCTGCTTCTACAACTTTTTCGGGTTCACCTACAAAAGTGATAACCGTTCTGTTGGTAGCTTTACCGGGATCAATATCCAACAATTTAACCCCGTCAACCGTTTCTACTTGCTTGGCTATTTCATTTATCTTTTGTAAATCACGTCCCTCACTTATGTTAGGGACACATTCTATCAATTTTTTTTGCATAATAAAGTATTTTATGGCTTAAAAATAAACAATTTTGGTAGAAAAAAAAATGAACAAAAAGTTTTTCGATTTAAAAAAAAATTGCCTGTATTATATTCATTGTTAAGTTTATATCAAAAATAAGCCAAAGAGATGAAAAAAATTTTATCTAGTATCAAAAAAATCTTATATTTGCACTCGCAATTCGTTGCTGGACCCATAGCTCAGTTGGTTAGTAGCACCTGACTCATAATCAGGGGGTCGCTGGTTCGAGCCCAGCTGGGTCCACTTTTTTTTTAAAAGTATTTGAAAAAATACATTATATTTGTTAATTCATATATATCATCATTGACAATGAAGTATTCCTTAGTCCTTATAAGTATCATATTGCCGGGTTTGATGTTTGCCGCAAGGCAAAATCCGCCTCGCCCGACACGTGGACCTACACCTCCGCCGGGTTTACCGATTGATCAATATATATATGTATTAATTATAATTGCTGTCCTAATCGGTATTATTTATAAAAAAAATAAAACAGTGCAATCATAAAAACGGCTTTTCAGCTGTTTTTTTTTATGTCCTTATTCTTTCTATTAAAGCATTTGTAGAAACATCATGCCCTAGTGATTTACTTGTGTCGTTAATATCCGATAAAACATTTTTGGCCAATTTTTTCCCCAATTCCACACCAAATTGATCAAAAGCATTGATTTGCCATAACCATGCTTCAACAAAAGTTTGGTGTTCAAAATAAGCCAATAAACTTCCTAAACTTTCGGGAGAAATTTCATCAAACAAAATAGTAGTTGAGGGACGATTACCTTCAAAGTTTTTATAAGGTATTTCATTATACTCTCCTGTCATTAAGGCTTCTGCCTGTGCTATCATATTGGCTAACAATATTTTATGATTGCCGGAAAAATTTGTCGATTTATTCGTTCTTTCAGCTATAAAATTAACCGGCACAATTTTAGTTCCTTGGTGCAATAATTGAAAAAAAGAATGCTGAGCATTGGTGCCTGTATTTCCCCAAATAATATTTCCGGTTTGCCATGACACTTTTTTATTATCCAAACCAACTGATTTACCATTGCTCTCCATCATTAATTGTTGTAAAAAATCAGGCAAGAATAATAATTTGTCTGCATAAGGTATATAGGCTTCCGTTTCAAATTGATATAAATTGTTATACAATAAAGTCAATAACGCAGCCAAAACCGGTAAGTTATTTTTTAAATCGGTCTCTTTAAAATGTTGGTCCATAGCGTAAGCTCCTTGCTTTAAAGCTATAAAATTATCATAGCCGATAGCTAATGGTATGGCCAATCCCGCAGGGCTCCATAAAGAATACCTGCCCCCTACCCAGTCCCACATAGGAAATACATTGTTATTGGGAATACCAAAAAGACGTGCTTTTTCTACTTGGGTTGTAACCGAAACAAAATGATGTGCAACAGCTTCTTTTCCAAATGCTTCTATATAAATCTGTTGAATATTTTGAGCGTTGGTTAGCGTCTCTTGAGTTGAAAAAGATTTGGATACAACTAAAAATAATGTGGTTTCCAAATCGATTTGTTGAAGAAGATTGTCCAATTGAAAAGGGTCAATATTAGACAAAAAATGCATCTTTAAAGGGGTCCGAAAGTCTTTTAAGGCATGTATAACCATTTTTGGTCCCAAGTCAGAACCCCCAATGCCTATATTGACCACATCGGTAATAGGTTTGCCCGTATAACCTTTCCATTGTTTATTGATCACCTGATTGACAAATGTTTTAATACGCTCATCGGTCTCTTTTATATCAGGTATAATATTATGACCTTTAACTATAACCGGCGAAGTTGTTTGTTGACGCAAAGCCGTATGTAATACTGCTCGTTGTTCGGTTTTGTTGATAATTTCTCCTTTAAACATGGCGTCAATACCACTGTTTAATTGCATTTCTTTGGCAACTTCAATCAAATAATGTAATAAAGTAGCATCAATACGGTGTTTAGAAAAATCGAAATAAATACCGTTAAATTCGAAAGTAAAATCTTTTAAACGGGCTTCATCAAGAAAACCGGTGATTTTGCTGTCTTTTATTTTCTTAAAATACGCATTTGCCTGTTTCCAGGCGGAAGATGATTCTAAGTTCATGAATGTTTTTATTAAAAAAATTAACTAACACGTTCAATTTTGGCACCCAGCTTATTCAACTTTTCATCTATAGCCTCATAACCACGGTCGATTTGTTCTATATTATGAATGATACTTTTGCCATTGGCTGCCAATGCGGCAATCAACAAAGAAACACCGGCTCTGATATCGGGCGATGTCATAGTGGTAGCCCGCAGAGGCGGATTGTGATTTAAGCCTATAACTGTGGCTCTATGAGGATCGTTTAAAATGATT
>Ga0256834_1002232_pt1 | contig 12371 bp, 8 predicted proteins | sample 4281140metaG_FD_190536 | JGI IMG/M metagenome (GOLD analysis project Ga0256834, IMG submission 190536) | Hydrothermal vent microbial communities from East Pacific Rise, Pacific Ocean - 4281-140 | ecosystem: Environmental > Aquatic > Marine > Hydrothermal vents | place: Pacific Ocean: East Pacific... | reverse complement strand
ACTGCAGGAATTCCTGTTTTTTTAACTAAGTCTCTAACTTCATAAGCAGCATTTGCATTTATTATACCACCACCCAAATAAAAAAGTGGGCGTTTAGCGTTTGCTATAGCCTCCATAGCTTTTTTAATTTGACGAGGGTTACCTTTTGTATGAGGTTTGTAAGTTTCTAATTGTAACTCTATTGAATAATCAAACTCAGCAATTTCAGCCGTAACATCTTTTGGAATATCAATATGAACAGGACCTGGGCGACCAGTTGCAGCGATATGAAATGCTTCTTTTAATATTCTTGGCAAATCGGCAGCTTTTGTAACTAAATAGTTATGCTTAGTACATGAACGACTTATTCCAACTGCATCGATCTCTTGAAAAGCATCAGTACCAATAAGACTCATTGGAACCTGACCAGATATTACAACCAAAGGAATAGAATCCATATATGCATCTGCTAAACCAGTTACAGCATTTGTAAAACCTGGTCCAGATGTAATCATTGCTACACCAACTTTTCCACTTACTTTTGCATAACCCTCAGCTGCATGAACAGCTGCTTGTTCGTGACGAGCTAAAATATGTTGAAACTCTTTTTGTTTATATATTTCGTCATAGACATTCATGATAGCTCCGCCTGGGTAGCCAAAAACTGTGTCTACACCTTCTGCGATTAAAGCTTCTATAACCATTTGAGCGCCATTAATTTGCATGAAAAGTCTCCTCTAATAAAAAATTTGCCTATTATATCTTTTTTGTATTTATTTGAGGTTAAAATGGTTAATAGTTTGAAAATTAAATATCATTCTAAGATACTTAGCACTCTCATCGATGGTCTCCATAACTCTTTAGAACCTTTTTTTAATGAATCTAAATTAAGTTTTGTATCTTTAAATTTAGATTTATAAATTTCAAATGTTGAGACTATATGATCTTCTAAACCAAAAAAGATTATATATTTTTTAATAGCTTTTTCAATTTCATCTTTATCTTTATTATATTTTATAGCGTTTTCAATTTGAACATTATATGCCCATGAATAAATGGTAGCTAAAGACATGTTTTTAGAACTTATATTTTTATATTTTTCTAAAATACCATCAATCTCTACAATATCTCCACTAGCTGCATAAACTTCAGCCATCGCTAAATCATCTTTCCACAATTTATTAAGATGTGCTCCATCTGAAGTTAATGGAAGCAGTATTGAATTATCTAAAAGTTCATATGCATTTATAAAATCTTCATCATCAAGTGCTTTTAAAAATTTACCTTGATTTTCAATATCTATTATCATTTTTTTAGCATCAGTTTTAAAATCTGGAAAATCCTCTAAGACCCTAAGTAGTTTAATTGCTGTATGAACATCTCCATCTTTAATAGATTTATTTGCTTTTATAAATAAGTTATCTCCCAATAGAAGTACAGAAAAATAATCTGGGAACTCTTTTAAATATTTATTTACTTTTACTAATTCAAAAACTACTTTAAAGTTTTTTTGAGCTATAGCATTTTTAAATCTATTATATACCTTACTTTTTGTAAACATCTCTTGAATATGTTTTGTTTTCTCACTAACACCACGATAAGAAGCTAATAGCTCATTGGCTTTTTCTTTACCTTTTGGTTCCAATAAAAGTTTTTGAGCTTGTGAAAATAATTTTCTCCATTTTTCTTCAAGGAAGATAAATGCTTTTGAGTTTTTGTAAGAGGGATGTTTGTTTGCTATAGAGTATGCTAAAGAGATATTTCCTTGTTTTATCATAAGTAAAAATTTATTATATTCATCATATTCTTGCATTATTTTTTTCATAGCTGAGCTTTTAGATGGAATATTTTTAAACTCTTTAAAAAAAAACTTTGCTTCTTCACTTTTGGAGTGTTGAAGTAATTTAATCACCTTTTCAACCGTTTTATCCCAAATAGCTAACATCATAATAAAAGGTTTTGTGTATTGTAAAAATGGGTTTTTTTCTACAAATTTATACATCAATTCATATTTTTTTTCATCAAAGAATTTTTGTAATTGCTCTTTACCTTCATATATATTATATGAAGAGAGTATTCCACTTTCCGTAGCTACTACTAATTCATTTGATTTTTCATTAAACTCAATCATTGTGATAGAGGAACCCATATCTAAAAATTTTCTTGATAGTTGCTTATAATCACCTAATTCATAGACAATTACATATCCTAGTACTGTTGATAAAAATAAAAAATTTTCAGATGCTGTAACTTTTAATACATCATCATGTATACCTTTTAATCTCGTAATAATTTTTTTAGTTTTTAAATCCCAAATAATTGCATCATTAGATTTGTCAATACTAAAAAGTCTATGTTGTGATAAAAATTTTATTTTAGTAACAGCGGCATGGGATAATAATTTTGCAAAAGGGGTCATCGTTAAAAGATTAAAAATAGATATTTTTTTATCATAACTAGCTGTAGCAACATATTGGACATTAGAACTAAATACTATATCATTTATTTCATCTATATGTGCAGGTAATGTGTAACTTAATTTTCCACTTTTAATATTTACTACAAAAGTTTTTCCATCCTCCCCACATGAAAAAAAATATTTGCCTTGTGGGTCAACTGCGATAGATGAAACTTCACCATTATGTCTATCAACTTTAATAATAGATTTTTTTAATTTTGTATCAAAAACTTGTGAATATTTACAATCAGCACTTTGAAGTGCAAAAAAAGATCCATCGTCACTACAAGAAACTATACTATTTTTATACCAAGTGTGTTTAACATTCAGTTTAAAGCCTCTTAGTGTTGCAAAAGTATCAATATCTAAATATCTTGCTGTAGTATCTTTATCAACAGCCAACAATGTACCATCATCTAAATATTTACAATAAATAATAGGTTTTGAAAATTTTTTTGTTTTTAATGGTTTCATATCTTTTAATCTCTTAAATATCCATCTTTTTGTAAAATATATTTTATCTCTGCTTGATGCTCTTCACCTTTTGTTTCCATATGTACCGTTACATTTGCATCACCATAATCAAGTGAAACTGATGTTCTATCATAAGCTATATGCACTATATTTGCATTTAATTCTTCTAGGATCTCTGTAAAATGCTTTAATGAACCTGGTTTATCTACTAAAGTAACTGTTAACTTCATTTTGCGACCAGACTTCAATAACCCCTTTTCAATAATTACATTTAAAAGTGTAACATCCATATTTCCACCACTTAAAACTATGGCAACTTTCTTACCTTTTAAATGTGTTAGTTTATTGTGTAAAACAGCAGCTACTCCAACTGCACCAGCACCCTCAACAACAAGTTTTTGTCGTTCTAGCAAAAATAAAATAGCACTAGCTATCTCTTCATCATCAACACTAATAAACTCATCAACAGTATCCAACATGTGTGCTAATGTAATTTTAGAGCTATCACGAACAGCGATACCATCAGCTATAGTTTTAACACTTACAGAATCAATCGCTTCTCCTAAATCAAATGAATTTTTTAAAGCTGGAGCACCACTAGCCCCAACTCCTATTATCTTAGTATTAGGACTTAACTGCTTAATTGCCGCTGCCATTCCTGAAATAAGTCCACCCCCGCCAACAGGTATAATGATAGCATCTAAGTCATCTCTTTCATTTAAGATATCAAGAGCAAGTGTACCCTGTCCAGCTATAACCTCTTCATCTTCAAAGGGATGTATAAAAGTTAAAGAGTTTTTTTTCCCAAACTCAAGTGCATAAGCATAAGCTTCATCATAATTAGCACCTTTTAAAAAAACCTCAGCACCATAATGTTTAACTCCATCTATTTTTGTCAAAGGGGTTGATTCAGGCATTATAATAACAGCACGGATACCAAATCTTGAAGCTGAGAGTGCTACACCTTGTGCATGATTTCCAGCACTAGCTGCTATAACTCCACATGCTAATTGTTCTTTGGTTAATGTAGATATTTTGTTATATGCACCGCGTATTTTAAAAGCACCAGTAACTTGAAAATTTTCTTTTTTTAAATAAATTTCTATATCACAGATTGAACTTAAGTGTTGTGCATAGGAAAATGGAGTATTTATTACTACATCTTTAATTCTTTGTGTTGCTTTTTGTATTTTGTTTAAATCTAGCAATTATAATCCTATCTATTTTCTAATTCTATTTTTGGACAATGGTTTTGAACAACTTTCATACCTGCGTTTTTAGCTTTTTGTGCAGCTTCATTATTAACAAGTCCCAACTGTCCCCAAAACACTTTAATATCACCACGCTCTATACAAGCATCAGCTATAGCATCAAAAGCATTTGGTTTACGAAAAATATCTACCATATCTATCTCAAATGGAATATCTAAAAGTGAGCGGTAAACTTTTTCACCAAGAATAATATCTTCTTTTGGATATACTGGAACTATTTTATACCCATGGGTCTGCAAAAATTTTGCAACTCTGTTACTAGACTTAGTCTCATCTGGAGAAAGACCAACTATAGCTATAACTTTTACACTATCTAAAATTTCTAATATTTCTTGATTATTTGAATTAATTGATGGGAATTCACATTCCATATTTTTCCTTCATTTTTTACCTATAAATGGAAGTTGTTCAAGATTTTTTATTATCATATTATTTTTATTTTAGTCCGATATTATAATCTCTATCAGACTAAAATAGAAATGATTTAAATTGAAAACACTTCCAAACACATAGCCACAAAGACTAAAAGAGTCTTTTATAAAGAGATTATATCTAAAAAATAATAAAGTTATTTATGCCCTCTTACTTAACTGATCTGATACTATTCCTTTTTAGGCATTTTGTTCTCTTTTTATAAAAGTTAAGTAAAATATATCTCAAAACATTTTTTTTCACTATCTAAAAGTTCTACCCCTCCACCGTGTGCTTCTGCAATTTGGCGAGAAAGAACTAACCCTAAGCCATTTCCTTTAACTTTAGTTGATTTAAAAGCTTCAAATAACTCTTTTTTACTCTCTATAGCTACACCGCTATCATAAATGTAAAACATATGATTATTGTTTTTAAATTCATATTTTAACTCTATAGTGCCGTCCTCTTCATCATCTAACTCTATCGCATCAATAGCGTTAAATAAAAAATTTGTAAAAAGAATCTCTAATAACTCAAAGTCACCATCTAGCTCAAAATCAATATCTGGAAATTTAAAACGAATCTCTTTGGTGTAACCATAATATCCACATGCTAATATAAGACTTTTTTGAAGAGTATCCCATAAAAATATTTTTTTGTTTGCCCTAACACCTTTAGAGAACATCAAGGTGGCATTTATTATTCTTTCTATCTTATAAACAGAGTTTTGAATCTCTTCAACAATAGGTATATTTTCAGGAATTACACGCTTTTTTAGAGTTGAACTCAAAAGAGAGATAGAGCCTATTGGATTTCTTATCTCGTGTGAAAGATGAGCAGCCATCTGTCCCATAGTTGCTAAATTTTCTTTACGTTTTTGTTCAGTTATATCTGTAGTTGAATACATCTTTTTATCTTTATATGTAGAACTTTTAACTAAGTATGATTTATCTTCAAATTTAAGTTCATAATCATCTCTCTTAAACTCCAACAACTCAAAGAGTTGCTTTAACTCTCTAGCTTTTGAATTTTGCAAAAAGATATTATTGTCTTCATCAACTATCCAGATAGCATTTGGTAAAAATTCTACAACTCCCTCTACTGTATCTTGTAGATGTTCATAAGATAATTTTAACTCATTAAATTCGTTTTCAACTTTATATGTCTGCTCAATTAAAAGAGATAATTCCTCTGGAGTTACTATGTTTTGGCTCACGCTTTAAATCCAACAACTATTTTATAGAGTGAAAAAGCATCATCACTCCCACATAGTTCACGAATAGAGTGCATACCAAGAGTTGGCAAACCAACATCTATAGTCTCTATCCCTAATCTTGTTGCAGTAATTGGTCCTATCGTAGATCCACAACCCATGTCTGAGCGAGTTACAAATTGTTGATATGGCTCTTTTAATCTCCTTGCTACATTCATAAACTTTGATATTGTTGTAGAGTTTGAAGCATAACGCTGATTAGCATTAATCTTAATAACTGCGCCCTTGTTTAACAAGGGGGAATGTTCTTTATCATGTTTTGTTGGGAAGTTTGGATGGATTGCATGTGCGTTATCTGCAGAGATTAATACAGAACTTCTAATCATACTCATATAATCATCATAATCTTTAAACATTCTTCTTAAAGTATTTTCTAAAAAACTCCCCCCTGCTCCTGAAGTTGATTCACTTCCAACCTCTTCATGATCACTAGCGATAAAAAGCATCGGCTTATCAGATTCAACGCTACAGATACTTAAAAGTCCAACATAACATGAAAGCAAATTATCTAACCTTGCACTAGATATAAAATCATCATGTAACCCTACAAAGGCAGCTTGTTGTGTATCATAAAAACTAAGCTCACTTGAATATAATTCTTTAACATCTAATATATTAAGTTTTGCTAGTTGCCATTTTAAAAACTCATCAAAATCAAAATCACTATTTGTTGTAAGGATTGGACAAATATCTGTTTGTTTATTTATGGTTTTATCTTTATTGGCTTTATCATCTAAATGAATTGCGAGTGAGGGAATAGTTACAATTGATTTTTTAACATCAATTAAAATATCTTTTATCTCATCTTTTGAGTCCAAATATGATACACGGCCAGCAAGTGATAAATCTCTATCAAACCAAGGGTTAAGTAAAAGCCCACCATAACTCTCAACTCCAAATTTTACAATTCCATGCTCTTTAATAACTGGATTTGGTTTTAATTTTAAGTTTGGAGAATCAGTGTGAGCACCAATCATAGTGTAGTTTTTAGCACCTGAATATGTAAACGCTATAACAGAAGAATCATTACGAGTTACATAATATTTTGAGCCCTCTTTTAAATCCCACTTTTGTGTCTCTTCAAGCTTAATAAATCCAGCATTGATTAACATCATTGTCATATTTAGAGTAGCATGAAATGGTGTAGGTGAAGCATCTAAAAAACCTAATAAACCCTCGTTAAAATCATTTTTATTCATATCATTCCTTAACTTAATTCCAAAAGTATACATAAATCTCCCTATCTAAAGCTTCAAATATAAATCAGTTAACATTTACTTTATACATAATTCAATATAATACTTTAAATTTATAAATAATAGGAGCTTTTAGATTGAAATCATTGTGTATCCTTTGCTTAACACTTATTATTTTTACTGGATGCAGCTCAAAAAATATAAATCAAATTAATGAAAATATTTACTATCAAGAGGAAACTTTAATTAGTGATGATGAGCTATTTGATGAATTTGAAGAAGATATTAAAATAAAAGATATATATGACCCATTTAGTGGCTACAATAGGTTTATGACAGGTTTTAATGATAAACTTTATATCTATATTTTAACACCAGTCACAAAAGGCTATAATATAATAGTTCATTATGAAATTAGAAAAAGCATAAGCAATTTTTTTAATAATCTTGCTTATCCAACAAGAGTAGTTAACAATCTGCTTCAGCTTAAATTTAAAAATGCTTCTGAAGAAACAGGAAGATTTGTGGTAAATAGTACTATTGGTATTCTAGGGCTTTTTGATCCTGCAAAAAATTATTTTAACTTAGAGGTACATGAAGAAGATTTTGGTCAAACACTTGGTTTTTATGGTGTGGGAAGTGGTCCACATATTGTATTGCCACTTTTTGGTCCATCAAACCTAAGAGATACACTAAGCATGATACCAAACTCATATCTTAATCCTATTGACTATACTGATAGAAGATGGTTTACATTAACAGATACTTGGTGGTCTTACCTTGGTGTAAATTCTTATGAACTTATAAATAATTTTTCACTAGATATAAATAGATATAATAAATTAAAAGAAGACTCAGTAGATTTATATCCATACCTTAAAGATGTGTATGAACAATACAGAGATAAACAAATTAGGGAATAAAAAATGAATAGTATATTAAAAAAAATTTTAGTAATATGTAGTATGTTTATATTTACACAAAACTTAATAGCTAATGAACAAATTGAACTAAAAAATTACTTCTTGGATAAAATTGATAAAGTTATCATTATTATCCAAAACAAAGAGCTCTCTATTGCTGATAAAAACGATGTCATTATAGATTTATTGACATCAACATTTGATTTTGAACTGATGACAAAACTTGCTTTAGGGAAAAAAACGTGGAAAAGTTTAAAAAAAGAGAAAAGAGCTAAATTTATAGAGTTATACATAAGAAAAATGGCAACCTCATACTCCTCTAAACTAGATACATATAACAATGAGATAATTGAGATAAAAGAGATACACCAACCAAAACCTAATAGAATATCTTTAGTAACTAATTTTGAAAATAATGATGAAAAATTAAAAATAGTATATAAGTTTTATAAACCAAAAAAGCAAAAAGAAAATAAACATAGTTGGCTAATATATGATGTTGAAATTCTAGGAGTTAGTATTTTAAAAGCAGATAAAGCACAGTTTAGAGAGTTTTTACAAACTAAAAGTATAGATGAATTGATGAAAATTCTCTCTAAGTAATATATAAATGTTAAAAAAAATATATCAAAACTATATTTTAAAATATCCAAAAATAGTTTTATTTTTCATGAGTATATTTATAGTTATCATGGCTTTGTCTGCACTCAAACTAGAGATAGATGCTAGTGCGGAGACACTTCTTCTTGAGGGAGATAAAGACTTAGAATACACAAGAGAGATTTCAAAACGTTTTGAAGCTCCAAACTTTTTAGTAGTAGTCTATAGCATAGAAGACGATCTTTTAAGTGATGAAAATATTAATAATATTATAACTCTAAGTGAAAATATAAAAAAGATAGATATAGTAGAATCTATAAACTCTATTGTTAATGTTCCACTTTTACAATCCCCTCCAAGACCAATTGAAGATCTTGTAAAAAATGTACCAACACTTCAAACTAAAAACATAGACAAGGTGTTAGTTAAACAAGAATTTTTAAACTCCCCTATCTATAAAGAAAACTTGGTTAGTGATGACTTTAAAACTACTGCAATATCTGTAAATCTGAAAAGAGATCATACATATTATGATTTAATAGATAATAGAGATAAATTTTTACTATTAAAAAAAGAGAGAGTTTTAAATGAAGATGAAAAAAATAACTTTAATAAAATACAGATAAATCTAAAAAAGCATAGAGATACAGCAAGGGTACGAACTCATCAATCAATTGAACAAATAAGAGAGATACTACAAAACTTTGAGCTTAAAAACAAAAAAGTAAAACTTCATCTAGGTGGAGCAGATATGATTGCTGATGATATGGTAGAGTTTGTAAAATACGATCTAAAAACTTTTGGCTTTGTAGTAGTTATTTTATTAATAATAGTTTTATTCTTACTTCTAAAAAAGATACGATGGGTTGTAATAGCACTATTTATATGTAGCGTCTCTCTTATAATTACTAGTGGGCTTTTAGCTCTTTTTGGCTTTGAAATCACTATAGTATCTTCAAACTACATATCTCTTCTACTCATAATGAATATGTCATTAGTTGTGCATCTAATAATAAGGTATAAAGAACTCTCCATAAAAAATAAAAATACAAGTCAAAAAAACTTACTTTTAAATACAGTACTATCTATGGCAAAACCTTCATTTTTCGTGGTTATTACAACTATGGCTGGATTTAGCTCATTAGTTGTTAGTAATATAGTTCCCATTATAAACTTTGGTTGGATGATGAGTCTTGGTATGGTTATTTCATTAATAACTACATTTATTCTTTTTCCAATTATTTTAACTTTTTTTAATAAAACTCAAGAAGAAAATTCAAACTCAAGTGATAAACCATTTAGTTCAAAAATGGCACACATAGCTTATACTTACAAAAAAACAATACTTGCTACAACTATCCTTGTTGTAGTATTTTCCATTACTGGCGCTACTAAGCTTAGAGTTGAAAACAGTTTCATAGATTATTTTAAACAAGATACAGAGATATATCAAGGGATGGCACTAATAGATAAAAAACTTGGAGGCACCACCCCTCTTGATATAATTTTGACATTTAAAGAAAATAGTGATGACATAAAGTCTATAGAGATTATTGAGGAAAATACTTATGATGAGTTAGATGAATTTGAAGATGAATTTGAAGAAAATGAGATAGACAAAGAAACATATTGGTTTACTCAAAATAAATTACAAAAAATAAAAAAAGTACATGATTATCTTGATTCATTAAAGCCTATCGGAAAAGTATTATCCCTCGCTACAATGGGCGAAATCATCAAAACTTTAAATGATGGAGAGGAGGTAGACAGTTTAACTTTAGCACTTTTGTATCAAGAATTACCACAAAAATATAAAAAAATTATTTTATCACCATATATAGATATTGAGAACAATAAAGTTAGAATAAGCACAAGAATTATCGACTCACAACCAAATCTTCAAAGAGATTTATTACTCAAAAAAATTGATAAAGATTTAGAAAAAATAATAAACCCAAATTATGAAGAATACAAAATATCAAATCTTTTAGTGATATATAATAATATGCTTCAATCTCTTTTTGATTCACAAATTAAAACTATTGGTGTAGTTTTATTTATATTGTTTTTCATGTTTTTAGTACTTTTTAAAAGTTTAAAAATAGCAACCATTGCAATAGTTGTAAATACCATTCCCGTAAGTGTTATTTTTGGATTTATGGGATGGATGAATATACCACTAGATATGATGACAATAACTATAGCAGCCATCAGCATAGGAATCGCTGTTGATGATACCATACACTATATATACAGATTTATTTTAGAGTATAAAGAGACTAAAAATACAAAAACTGCTATATTTAACTCACATGCAAGCATTGGGAGAGCGATGTTTTATACATCTACTATTATAGTGATAGGTTTTTCTATCCTTACACTATCAAACTTTATCCCAACAATATATTTTGGATTATTAACTATGCTTGCTATGTTTATGGCAATAGTAGCTGACCTATTGCTTTTACCTGTACTACTTTTAATATTTGGTATTTAGAGAATATCTACACTCTTATTACCATCGAGTGCTTTTACAAGATTACTATTGACTCTAATTCCCGAATTTATAACCACATTTTGAAGTTTTGAGATTATCGTTAATCTTAATTCACGGTTACCTGGATTTTGTCTTACAAGCATATATAGTTCATCTAAAACTTTTGTATCTTCATCTAGTCTTATTGATAAATGCAGTGGATTCTCACGAATTTCTCGCACCTCTTTTTTAACTTTTTTTGTTTCTTTTGTTGCTTCTTTAAGTGACATAATCTTTGTAACACCAATTCTAGTAAACATCTCTGTATGAGTTATTTTTGCCTTAAAAGCTATTGGCTCATCAAGATTCATCTCATCGAGTTGCTCTAATTTATCTGCAAAAAGCATAATCTCAATATTTCCATGAAAATCCATAAGATTTACAATCCCAAATTGGTTACCCTTTTTTGATACCTTTTTAGTAATATCTTCAACTTTACCAATAAAAACTACAAAACTATCATCTTTTACACCCTCTATCTCAGATGAAAGAGTATAGTTTAACTCACTAATTTTTTCTCTATACTCATCAAGTGGATGTCCACTTACATAAAAACCTAATGTATCTTTTTCAAACTCTAAAATAGATTTTAATTCATACTCATCTGAATTTGTAAGATTTAACTCTATAGTAGTTATCTCAGCATCATCTCCAAATAAACTTCCAACCACATTTTTTTTAGCTTCACTGGCATTTTTTGCAGTATCTATAATCAGCTCTATCTGATCAAGTAATGCTTTTCGAGAGTATCCAAATCTATCAAAACCACCAGCTTTTATAGCGGATTCTATTACACGCTTATTTACTTTAGATGGCTCAATCCTATTTACAAAATCTTGCAACGATATATAATCACCATTTTCTTCTCTCTCTAAAAGCATAGCTTCAACAGCAGCTGAACCAACACCCTTTATAGCACCAAGACCAAATAAAATTGTTTCTTGTCCATCTTTATTTATTGCAGAAAATTCTAATTGAGAGTCACAAATATCTGGAGGACTTAAATTAATTCCCATCCGTTTTACTTCATCAATATAACGAACAACTTTATCGGTATTATCTTTATCGCTTGTTAAAAGTGCTGCCATAAATTCATTTGGATAGTATGTTTTCAACCATGCTGTTTGAAAAGTTATCATCGCATAAGCGGCTGAGTGAGATTTATTAAAACCATATCCTGCAAATTTTTCAATTAAGTCAAACAGCTTAGATGCTTTTTCATAATCATAACCTTGTTTTTTTGCTCCCTC
>Ga0256834_1002231_pt1 | contig 12372 bp, 8 predicted proteins | sample 4281140metaG_FD_190536 | JGI IMG/M metagenome (GOLD analysis project Ga0256834, IMG submission 190536) | Hydrothermal vent microbial communities from East Pacific Rise, Pacific Ocean - 4281-140 | ecosystem: Environmental > Aquatic > Marine > Hydrothermal vents | place: Pacific Ocean: East Pacific... | reverse complement strand
CATGGCGCGTTTCTCCATTATCGTCGATGCCGACTACGAGGCCGAGGCCATACGCATCGTACGCGCCCTCCCTGGGCGTGACAACCGCGCACGCATCATCCAGGGCGACAAGGCCAGGTGTGACACCGAGCGCATGAGCCTGCCGGCCGATTCCATCATCCACCTGCTTTCCTTCAACCATGCCACTGCCCGCCACTACCTCACCGCCAGCTACGGCAACGTGGTACAGGTGGCCTCAGCCGAGGAACTACGACACACCCGCCGCGGCCTGACCACCGACGGCATGGGCGCTGGTGGCTACAGCATGTTCCGCTGTGACCTGCCCGACAGTGATCTGGTGTTCGGCGTTGCCGCCCGCAAGCGGGCGCTGAAGGCCAAGCAGGATGAGCTGACCGCCCTTGAGGAACAGTGGCAGCAAGCCAACGACCACATGCAGATCGTGGCGCGTCTGCTAGGCAACGTCAGGCGTCTGCAACCCCTGCAACACGCCGATACCATCACCGACATGCTGGCTGCACACCGTGAACTACAGAAACTGGAAAATTTGCTGGCCCAGCTGGATCTGTCGGAACACAAGGATCTGGAAGACAAATTGAAAACGCTGCATGAACAGAATGAAAATCTGCATCAGCAACGAGACAACCTCAAGGTCACTCGCGGTGAACTCCAGGAAAAACTGCGTAAGATCACCGACAAGTGCAGAAAACTGGCCGATAAGCAAGATGCCACCCAGGCAGTGGTGGAGACCTGTGAGCAGAACCTGCTTGCCATCGTCGGCGTATGGCCCGAGTTCGACGCCGACGCCCGCCTGATCGAAGCAGAGAACGAAGCCGGAGATTTCAATGCCGAGCTTGGCCGCAACCAACACAAGGAAATCGAGCGTGAACTGCACCATCTGGAGCGCAAGATGGACGAGGCCATCCAGCAGCACAACCAGCGTTGCCAACCCGGAGACGCCATCGTCTACCACAGCTTCAACGGTGACTACGATGCCAAGTTGTTTAGCGCCATCTGCGGCTTGCAGCGGGATATCGACCGGATCTACAATCGCCTGAAGAACAACATCCTGGTTGAGAAGTACGACAATCTGCATCAGCTCAAGGAGAGTTTCAACAACACTTTCGTTACCCACTTCTGCCACACCATTCATCAGGCCATCAACGACGGAAAACGCCAGATCGATCTGCTCAACAAGGAGCTGCAGCATCATAAATTTGGTGACGACCGCGAAAGCTTTCGTTTCGACAGCAGTTGGGTTCCCGAGTATCGCGACTACGCCCGCTTCTTCGAGGAAGTGATCAAGCAGCCGGGCATGGGCGATGAGCTGGACCTATTCAAGATGGCACTTCCGGAAAAATCACAGAAGGTGCGCGAATCCCTCATGCAGATGCTGCTGGACGAGGACGAACACAAGGCCTTGCGCGAGCTGGACCGCATCAGCGACTACCGCAACTACCGCAAGTACGAGATCTACAAGGAAGTGGAAGGCAAGGAACCCATCGCCCTAAGCGAGTACGGCACCGGCAGCGGCGGACAGCTCGAAACCCCGGCCTACATCATTCGCTCCGCCGCCATCACCTCAGCCTTCCGCTTTGCCGAGGGCAACAGCCACCTACGCATGGTGCTGGTGGACGAGGCCTTCTCCAAGATGGACGAGACCCGCTCCCGCGAAGTCATCGGCTACCTCACGGAAACCCTGGGCCTGCAGCTCATCTTCATCATGCCCACCAGCAAGTGTGGCCCCTTTCTGGATCTGATCAGCAACGAATTCGTCTTTGCCAAGGTGCCCAGCACACAGCCCCGGGGCCAGCTCCATACCCGTGTGCTGGTTGACCGCAAGCAGTGCAATACCGAGAAGATTCGCCAGTTGTGGGCCAACCACAAACGCACCATCTACCGGCAGGCAGAACTGGACTTCATGGAAGATGTGCTGGACGCCAGTTGAATTCGGGACGCCTCGCAATGACCGGTGGTGTTGAAATGGCCACCAGACCCGCCTGGCTTGACGATACCCCGCAGATCAGGATGCTACTCGAAGAAATCCTTAATCGCCTGGACCGGCAGCCGGCATCGCTGCGCCAGCGGTCGGCGGGCATCACTCTCGATGAGAAAACCCTGCCGGCGCTTTTTTGCCTTGGCGAGGAGGCGGATCGACTATGGGATCTGTTGCGCAGTCTCGGCGAGGAGCATGGGGTGGTACAGATTGCCCGCAGGAAACAAAAGGATCCATTTGCCCCCGAGTACCTGAAAGCCCGCATCACCTTGCGGGATGGAGGCGAGGCCATTTTGCGGGCCTGGCTGAATCGACCGCAAGGCGCATCGCCATTGCAGGCCTGGCGCCAAACGGTAGCGCAGCATGCCGACCGCTTTCCCGGCTCGGTGGAAAAACTGCAGGCCCACCGTATCGCCCTTGCCGGCCTTGAGGACGCGGTCGTGGTGCAGGGTTTCCTGGACATCGAGCGCTATCAACAGCAGGACCTGAGCCTACGGCAATTGAGCAGCCGCTGCTTTCACGGCAATTCCAAGTTTCTCGACAACCGCGAGGAGCTGCTGCGCGAGCTGTACCCGGATCTGAAGCTCACACCCCGGTCGGTGATGGTCAATGCCTTTCTGCCTGCCAATATCGAAGGCGTACTGTTCATCGAAAACCAGGACAGCTACCTGCAGGCCGTGTCCGGCGCACTGCCCGGCAGTGAAAACCTGGTACTGGTATATGTGGCGGGCTTTCGCGGCAGCGCGGCGCATCCGCGAGCCACAGGGCGTGAGCCTGCATTACCATGCCGGCAGCAACCTGCCCTGCCAGGGCGAGATGGAGGCCTGGTGGTTCCAGCAGGCAACGGCGAACTGGCCACTATGGTTCTGGGGGGATCTGGATTACGCCGGCATGGGAATCCTGAAGGCCCTGAAACAACGCTTTGCCAAACTGGCGGCCTGGCAACCGGGCTATATTCCCATGCTTACTATGCTACAGGAGGGAAAAGGCCACAGCGCCGAGGCCGCCAGCAAACAGGCCCAAAGCGACCCTGGCTCTACCGGCTGTGACTATGCCGATAATGTCCTGCTGCCAGCCATGCGACGACACAAAGCCTTCATCGACCAGGAAAGCATTTCCCAAGCATCAACAATCGAGGCATAAAAACCTCTGGCTTGGTCATAACCTGTATTAGTTCAGACTAGATCTGAACCAATACACCTAATACATACAAATAGCTCACTTCTTGCTTCTGGATTTTTCATCTACAAGCAGGGGCCTCAATACTGAACTGTACCAGCCAATAACTTTTCCATTATGAAACTCAATGAAGGAGGCGCCATAGTCCCAACGGCGTTTGGATTTCATTACCGGAGCTCCCTGTATGGCCAAAACTTCCTCCATACTCATCCCCAGGTCAATCTGCTTTTGTTTCTTTCCAGGCAGCGTTCCACTGGTTTGCAAGGGTATATCTTCAGTATGCCAACCAACAACATATCCCTGTTCGAAATCTACCCTGGATTTGCCATAAAACCATGAATCGCCGGATATCCGACCAGGGCTGCCTTGTACTGCCAACACCTGTTTTTTTGAATCCCCGTATCGAAATGCAGGATCAGCTTCAGCAGCAACAGAACCCCCTTGGAGAGGGTTCGATGGTAAATGCAGCTCTTCCTTGTGTGCTTCAGCTTCGCCTTTACTAAACTGGTTTAGAAGAAAAGCAAACACCAGTACAATCAGCCCAAAGGGAATACCAAGAACAAGCCATTTGGAAACAACTGTATTGAGTACCGGCCATCTCTTTGCCGCCAAATATTCCTCATCCCTGCTTTCCAGACCGGAAGTATTCTGAAACTGCCAGCCAGAATGCGCTAAAGTTTTTCCCAGGGGCAATCGACGATGGGATTTGTAATAACTAGAAAGTACTTGGTACGCATTATTGATTTCACGCAATCTAAGCTCTGCCTCCTTTCTGGCAGAAAAATTTTGCTCAAACCGATCTGGATGGCAATGTTGAACCAAACGCTTATAGCTTTTCCGCAAATCTTCCCATGTGGCATCTGGGGTAAGCTGTAACAGATCATAACAATGCCTGTAATTGACACTCATCAGTGAAAACCATTACGCAATCGTTTCCACCTCATTATCTGGTGTAACGTACCAGAAACACAACCCCCGCACTATCATATTCTGATGCCGACACCGAACTCTCTCTACGCTCCCAATTCACACCAAGGGCATAAGTCAAATGGCGAGTTCCCAAATACTCGACTCCCGCAAACAACAAATAAGTATCATCTGAGCGACCGTCTTCATACTCCGCCCAACCTATCCTGCCAAAAACCCTACTACTCCATCCCCCTCCCAAACTTCTATTCCAATGAATAGCGGCATTTGCAAGGTCACGGTCCAACTCTCCAGCAGTTAGATAATCCTGGTTCTCATAGCGTACGCGCAGTTGAATGGTAGATACAGTTAGGTCATAGCGAAAGGAGGCATCAATCGCACTCACTTCATACACCTGACCAGAAACTACATTCGCGCCAATGCTTTCTGGATCAACAGCAGCTGCGATGGATAAGGCTGAATCTGTCAATCCATGGCGCACATTCACAACCAAAGAGGAGCTGCTGGAAATAACATGGTTCCATTCCACCAGTCCATGCCAGCCATTTTCACCGCCCGATTGATTGAAATCAATATTGATTAGGCCAGCCTCAATACGCAAAGAGGAGGGCCCATTGCGCCTCTCCCACCCAGCAAATACGCTGGTACGCTTATAGTCCTCTACACCAGCTAACTGATCTTGCTCAAAATCCACATTGTAAAACGTAGCGCTCAAGGAAATATCGGTGGCGTTCGCGCTTCCATAGATCCAACTCCCTCCCAAAAACCATCGATCAGAGTCGAAGGTATCAGTCTCCTCAGCCCAAGAATTCATATATCGCACATCCGCTTGCACCCTGTTTGCCAAATCAAACTGGTACTGCAAACTGGGGCCAGTAGAAAATACGTTGGTCTGTTGCAGGTTTGACGGGACATTTGGCACCCTGGAATTAATTGGTTCGCTTGTTAATGAGTCAGTAACCACCCAGAACAGCCGTTCACGAACCATTGCCCAGCGCAAATCACCAGTAAGGTAGAGGCGGGTTTCATCATCAAATACATTACTTGGGTAGTGGACATATGCAATGCTGCTATCAATGCTTGCTTCGAGCCGGGCGCCATGCTCCTCATAGCCAACCCCAGTGGAAAACGTATGGTAAACCCCAGATGTACTTTCAGTGCTGACACGTTCTATGTTGTCTGAATAATCCAGCCGATAAGATCCAAAATACTCTAAGGTTCCAGCGCTTACAGGTAATGCAAGCTGGAACAAACAGAAGGAGAAAAAACCGCCTAATACCCATCGCATACTCATGGCACCCCCTCTGTAAAAATCACGCCAGCCAGCTTTTCATCACCAAATTCCGCCGCCACCTGTGCAATTTGATTCAATGTTGTTTTTCCGTAACCTACGCAAAGCACGACCATGTCGCACAGATCTGCCAAAACCATGGCATCAGGTGATTCTGATATCGAAGGCGCATCAACAAAAATAAATCTATCCGGATAACGACTCCTTACTTCTGCAAAAAAAGCTTCCATGTGCGCCGAAGCAACGTATTCCTGGGATGCTTCCCGCCTTTTCCCCACTGGCACCATAGCGACGCGTTTTATTCCAGTGGGATAAATAATATCATCTACCGACCAGCCTTCTGGATCCAAGGTATCTGGGTTTTCGATATAGTCCGTAAGGCCGATCAACTCCCTAGTGCCGCCAACACCAAACCGTTTATGCTGTATTGGATTACGGAAGTTACAGTCAACCACCAAAGCAGTTTTGGTATTGTCCAATGCGAATGCCACGGCCAGATTGGTGGTACTAAAGCTAGCGCCATTACCTGGCACTACCGGCGTTAGCATCACAATAAAGTTTTCACCCGCACTAATCTGTAGCAGCTTCGTTCGTAACCGACGAAATGTATCCAGAACATCCCGGTCTTTCATTTCCGGATAGATTATTTTTCTCGCCCGAAGCTGGGAAATGCTTTGAGGCAATGGCTCCTTCATCAATGCAATTTGCTGTGCAGACTTCAACCTCAGCTCAAGGCTGCTGCTATGCGAATCTGGTTTCCCTTGGGAGTGAACTTTCGGATCCCCCCCATGTTCATCATTATTTGGCTTGTCTTCCATCGGAGAATTCATCAATACATCCTTTAGCTAACCAACAGAAACAAAATATTGTTCCTGGTTGCGGCACCGTAAACGCTCAAGAAATCCCCAAAGAAGGAACCACCAAAGTATGCGTATACCGCAAATACCCCACATACCCATATGTGACAAAAACCGCAAGAACCAATACAACGAGGATCGCGGTAACCATCCGATTCATTATGCGTTGCGTCGGCGTATACAGGGGCGGAATCGAGGCCAGAACACGCAAACCAAGATCCCTACGAATGGCAAGCGCCAAACGAACCCGTGGATCAAACTGCATCAAAAGGGCCACATAACCAATAGGAATCAATACGCCCAGTAAGATTCCCGCTGCTGCAATATGCCTCAATCCCAAGCCTTTAGGTTTGATCGGCAACGCCGCCGGTTCCTTGATAATGAATGCGAGGCTTTGCCCTTTCATATCCATGTCCATGGACACGCGCGCACTTTCTCTTCGCTGTAGCAGATCCTGATAGATATTCCGGTTGACTTCATAGTCTCGCGTCAATTCAGCCAGTTGCGCTTCTGAGTTTGCCACTCTCACACTACGCTCCATTTCTTCCGCTAAGCTCTCTTCTGTTAGCCGTAATCGGGTCTGCAGGGTAGCAATTTGAGTGCGCGTGACGGCGAGTTGGCGTCGCAGCTCCTGATACAATGGACTCCGCTGTACCAGGCTTTCTTCAGCTTCTCCATTGCTGGCCGCTTGTTTCCGCAAACTGATTTCTTCTTGCAACGCCCGCTCCAGCTCTTCAATCTGGTGTGTTAAACGCATAACGTCCGGGTGCGTCTCGTAAAAATTGAGCAGCAGGTTTTCCTTTTGATTCTGCAGCTCCAATATTCGGTCACGAATCTGCTCTTCTTTCCCAACGTGCATGCTAAACACAGCTTCACCCGAAAGTTGCCGGAGCAACGATTTTTCTTTTTCCCTTTCTTCACTCAACTGCAAACGAGTTTGTCCGATTTGCTGGCGAAGTCGGCTGATCATCGAATCAACATCACCCTGAGAGCCAGGTCTGGCATCTGCATTCCCGCCACGGAATTCTTTCAGGTTTCTCTCCGCATCCAGAAGCTTTTGGTGATACTGTTTAACCTGATCATCAATAAATTCAAAAGCTTCACGACTTTCATTTTGCTTTGTTTGTGTGCTTTCCCGAATAAACAATTCCGCAAGTCTTTGGGTTACCTTGAAGGCCCGTTGAGGATCTGTATCAGAGTAGGAAATTTTTAGCAGGTTCGCTCCAACATTCTGCACCCTGGTCTGATCAACAATCCTTTCCATCAGCATTTCGAGCTGTACTGGAGACAGTTTTGACAAATCCCATTCGCCATGCTGAATCACGTCCTCGATTACGCGGCGGCTACTCAAAATTTCCCTGGCATTTCGACCAAAGCTTCGCACATCCGTTTGAACCGCCCGCCCTTCCATCAAGGGTTCAATAATGTTTTTCTCCCCAATCAGGATTGTTGTAGAGGACTCGAAGCGTTTCGGTAAGTAAACACCCACCGCTAGCATCACCAGCGCAATTATGGCAAACATCAAAACCAACTTTACTTTTTGCCTGCGGAACTCCGTACGAAGTCCCCGCACCCATTGCTCAAGAGTGAGTTGCATTTGTTCCCTCCCCGGTCATTCTAGCTACATTCCAACTCCGCAACAGTCACGATCAGAAACTTCTCTCTGGAATGGAGATAATATCTCCCGGCAACAACCGATAGTTTGTAGAAAGATTCCCTTTTTGCAAAATTTGCTTCAAAAATACCGGATATGCTTTAACCTTTCCATCAACCTTACGATAAAGCCTGGCTTTGTCTGGCGCAGCAAACTCGGTAAGCCCACCTGCTTCCAACACTGCATCCAGAACGGTCATGCCCGGGCGATGTGCGGTAGAAACAGGTTGTGTGACTGCACCTGTAACTCTGACTCTGGTCAAATAGGCATTGCTGACCAGCCCCGTAACACTCACAGCAACTTGTGGGGATCGAATATATTTGGACAGGCGCTCGCGAATATCGTCGGCAACCTCTTCCGGGGTACGCCCAGCGGCGGCTACATCTCCAATGACGGGAACGGTAATCTTCCCATCCGGGCGAACGATGGCGCTGACAGAAAGCTCTTCATTCCTCCATACGGAAACAGAAAGTGTGTCATCCACTCCGACAAGGTACTTCGCCACAACCCCTGTCCCTTCCGGAGGGCGCTCCATGCTAAATTGTTCCTGTGTGGCGCAACCGGATGCCACAACAATAAAGGCCAAAACCAAGACGCAATAAACACGAAATTCCATTTAAGTCAACCCCCAATAAGTCAAATTTGCGAACTTTAACCAATAGCTAAATATTAACACAGGAACCAGAGTAGTATAGTATGTTGTTATGGGAGGTGTTTATTCGTTGCAGTAATGCAAAAGCTTTCAATGCAGGAAGATGGGCATAACATGCTGTTTTTTAAAGATATTATTTTCTGTTGATTTCCATTTGCTAAGGTATGTCAGCACTGCCGTAAACAGAGCCTGCACACAACTTAACCCTCTTTAGTTTTATTGAGTGGTTATTGTCTGGCTTAGCTGCCAACTGTTGATTGCACACAAATAACCATCATGGATAGCGAGAGTATGCATTCATCAAATAGATTTCCAACACACCCACACCAAAAAACCCTCCCAAAAGATCAAACTGCAACCGCAGCTTTCTTTTTCCTTGTCATATACATTGCAATCGTATTTATTCGCCCTCAGGGATTTGTCCCTGCAGTTCTCCACTGGCCACTTGTTCCCGTATCACTCATTGTTTCGTTTCTGCTTTGGACCGTTTCCAAGAATAAAGTATTAGATGCACCCCAATTTGTACTATTGGCTCTGCTCTTCCTGTTTGCACCATTGACGGTAGCTGCTGCCGGAGCGGGCATGTCTCTTGCCCTTGATTCACTCATCGAATTGGTCCCACTCTATTTGACATTTCTGTTAATTGCTTCCACTGCTTTGTCGCATAAGCGCATGCATACTATGATGTGGCTCGTACTCGGTGGTGCTGTATTGATGAGCCTTCATGGAATACAGCAAATTTATAGCGGTATTGGCTGGACCGGTGAAACTGCCGAAGGTGGTCGTATTCGTTATATAGATATCTTCAATGATCCAAATGATGTGGGCCTTTCGTTGGTGGTAGCTGTTCCTATGACTGCCTATCTACTCCATTACTACAAACGACCGCTAGTCAAGATTCTTCTGCTGTTCTGTTTAGGTGTCATTCTATACGGGATAAAGTTGACCGATTCCCGCGGTACCATACTAGCACTTGGCGCTATTTTAGGGATGTATTCCTGGCGTAAATTTGGAATCTTCAAGACCTTGATCATTGGTGTAATTGCGGTGCCACTTTTGTTTCTAGCCAACACTCGATTGGATACTATTTCCCCCGGAGAAGAATCTGCCTACGGACGCATAGATGCTTGGTATGAAGGCATTCACATGCTCCTGAACAGCCCGGTTACTGGTGTAGGGTCTCGCCTGTTTGTCGAACACCACTCCAGAACCGCACACAATTCATACATTCTTGTTCTCGCTGAACTAGGTATTCCAGGATACTTCCTTTGGTTTTCATTTTTTGGCACATGCTTTATGATGATGTACATTCTACAGAAGAAAATCAAGCCCAAGAAACCCCCGGCTTGGCAGTTTTTAGTGGATGAACGCCTTAGGGGCACCATAAAGCCCTTGCCCTCCCCACCTCCTCAAGAAAAAAGCCAGGTGGATCCCCAGGATCAAGCTATCGCCAGAGCACTCCTGCTTTCTTTTGTCGGATTCGCCACAGCAGTGTTTTTTCTCAGTCGTAGTTATTCCATGCAACTCTTCATCCTTTGCGGTATGGCTGTAGCTCATTTTCAGGGAACTCGCCTACGTACTCCTGATATTCCCGCATACCGCTTTTGGGAGCATTTTTGGTTCTGGGCTTTTCTCTCAGGCGGATCTGTAATCATCCTATACATTATAGTAACCATTTTATTGAGCATCATTTGACTATAAATGAAACCTCGGCTGCTCATTATTACCAACCTGTATCCCACCCCATGGGACTCCCAGCGGGGAGTATTTAACTTTCAGCAGTTTAACTCTCTTGCTGAATATATGGATATTCGATTGATTGTTCCTATCAGCTGGAAGGAGCGCCTACAACACAGGAATACTGATACATCGCCCCTTCCTCCACATCCATTACAAAGTAATGCCATATATCCCTGGTATTGGTATACCCCGGGGATTTTTCGTGGCTCATATGGGCTTAGCATGTGGGCATCCATTCGCGGCCAGTGTAACGCCTGGATCAGAGAATTTAAGCCCCAATACTTATTATCCTCCTGGGCATACCCAGAAGGAATGGCTGGCACCATGCTTGCACAGCAGCTGGGCATCCCCGCATACGTCAAGGTGCACGGCAGTGATGTAAACATCATTGCTAACATACCATCAGTTCGCCGCCAAATAATTGGCTGGGGAAAGCAAGTTGCTGCTGTGGCCGCTGTAAGCACAGACCTGAGTAAGAAACTGCAGAAAATCGGCATCCCTGCATCCAAAATCAGGACTATATATAATGGTATCGATCACAAGATTTTCTACCCCTTGCCTCCAGGCCAGGCCAGGAATATGCTTCCTGCGACAGCATCTCAAAATATTCTTTTTGTAGGCAACCTGAAAAAAGAAAAAGGCTGCATGGATCTGCTCGAAAGTTTTGTGCAACTGTCCCTTCGCTACCCGGAACTCAAGCTCTATTTTGCGGGAACTGGCACAATGCTGCCCATCATGAAAAAACGATGTGTTGAAGCACAATTGCAAAACAGAGTCCAGTTTCTTGGAAAAGTAAAACACGCAACGCTTAATTATTGGTATAACGCTGCCAGTGTGGTTTCCTTGCCGAGCTACAACGAAGGTGTGCCAAACGTGTTGCTTGAAGCCATGGCCTGTGGCACTCCTGTAGTGGCCACAAACGTTGGTGGGATTCCGGAAATCATGACTGACAATACGGGAATACTGACGCCGGTTAACGACATCCAGACGCTCACAGAAAAACTGGATGAAGCCCTGCAAAAAGACTGGGATCACCATACCATCAACCGGCATGCGCAACAGTTTTCATGGGAAAAGAATATTCAGCAAATGTTGGACATATTTGGCTGCTCAAATTCTATGGAGAGAAGATCATGACATTATTTCTGGCCGGATTTTTCCTTTTAATCATTATATTTGCCTTCATCCTGGCTCGAGAGCTCCGTGCAAAAAACATGCTTATCTGGCTACCATCCTACATCTGCAGAAAAAAACGCCCCACACATCCCGGGCCTACTCATATCATGTTCTGCTTCGTAGATCATTTTGAGCCTCGTTGGGGAAAAGCAGATTACAATTCCGAGGTCAGGCGCGTAGACCGTTGGCTGGAGGACTATCCGAAACTAGCAAAAAAACATAGAGATGCAGATGGCTGTCACCCAAAACATTGCTTCTATTACCCAGAGGAAGAATACCGAAAAGAACACCTGGACAAGATCGAGACACTGTGCCGCCAGGGTTTGGGAGAAATAGAGATCCATCTGCACCATGAAGACGATACCGAAGCCGGATTGCGAGAAAAGCTTTCTAGTTTTACTCAAAAGCTGCATGATAAACATGGCGCCCTGAGCAAACATCCTATAACAGGCAAGCTGGCTTGGGGGTTCGTACATGGAGACTGGGCTTTGGACAACTCCGAGGTCACCGGCGCCAATTGTGGAATTAACAATGAACTCATTATATTGCGAGAAGAGGGTTGTTATGCCGATTTCACCCTGCCATCAGCCCCCAGCAATACCCAAACCGCAAAAATCAACTCCATTTACTATGCTAAAGATGACCCCAACAAGCCAAAATCACACAATCAGGGAAAAGATGTCTGCGTAGGTGGAGAGCCTTGGGGAGATCTAATGATCGTTCAAGGCCCCCTCATGCTCAACTGGAAAAACCGTAAATGGGGCCTATTGCCTAGAATAGAAAATTCAGATATCCGCAGCAGCTACCCACCTTCACCAAACCGCATTGCACTCTGGATAAAGGCAGGCATTCACGTCCAGGGACGACCAGAATGGATTTTTGTTAAGATCCATACCCATGGAA